>Ga0335073_10001886_pt1 | contig 28474 bp, 25 predicted proteins | sample Lox_Sample_22_FD_207093 | JGI IMG/M metagenome (GOLD analysis project Ga0335073, IMG submission 207093) | Soil microbial communities from Loxahatchee National Wildlife Refuge, Florida, United States - Lox_Sample_2.2 | ecosystem: Environmental > Terrestrial > Soil > Wetlands | place: USA...
CAAAGGATGAGTACCCTGGGTTACGGTTGCCGTTATGGTACAGCTAGGAGTACACGTAGATGGGGCCGTTAAGGTAATAGATGGCGGAGAGTCATTACAGTTATGGACATTATCTACGCTAGATATTACTTTAGACCCAGTACCTCCTTCCAGCGCAGCAGTACTTGTCAGCGTTGGATAGAATATGTCTATCGAGAACGAGTTATCGTTGCCACCGTAAACAGTTTCACGAGCTGCTGACGGCGTGCAGCTAGTAGCTAGTAGACCTGAGACCTTGTCGAGAACTTCAGTAGAGTTAGTGCCACTATTTTTACCTGCGTACCATGAAGGGTAGAGGTCATCAGTTGGTCCCGGTACCTCAGCACCGAAGCCGGTAGAAACTCTTTGGACAAAGCCGGGCAACACCTTAATGTTCTTCGGCTGGACCCAGTTAACTGGTTTGGTGTGTAGGGCATCGAGAGCCTGCTCCATCCAGGTTCGAGTAATAGGCTCAGTAATGTCTTCAAAGTGACCCTCTTCAAGTGGTTGATTCAGTGTGTGATATCCTGCAAAGCCAATTACGGCATACTGCGTTGACCAGGCAGTCATCACTCCGTTATATTCCTGGTTCTCGGTACCAGTCTTAACGGCTATGTCCCAGCCGTCGTAGTTTTGGAACTTCTGGTAGGGCTGCAAATATGTAGCTCTTGGGTCATCAAGAATGCTGTTTATGATGTAAGCAGTATCTGGGTCATATACTTGCGTAGCTTTAGGCTGGTGCCACTGGTAAACGGTTTTACCAGCCGCATCAGTAATACTAAGAATATATGTCTGAGGTATTTCTTGGCCTAGTCTTGCCAGCGTTGAGTCGCCGTTAACTTCTTGGTCAAGAGGGACATAACCGCCTCCAATTGCTGCTGAACCGTAACACTGAGTCTGTTGAGCGGCAGTTGCCGTGGCTACATCGACGCCGTTTTGGTAACAAGCGTAGGCATTTTTAACACCAATAGCGCTGTTAGCTAGCGAAATCCACTTATCTACAGATTTCGTATAAAGCGGACTTTTATCATTGGGCACTATCTCATAGGAAGCCTTAACAGCTGGAACGTTTCTCGATCCAGCCAGAGCATAGCGAATAGTCTCTGGGCCAGGATAAACAAAGTTGTCATCCCAAAGGCAGTTTCCGCCGTTACTGGTAGCGGTAGGCTGAGCCTTATTGGTACAAGGATAACCAGGCAAGGGTTGTTGGACGTCGTAGAGAACTGAGCCTGCCCCAGCATCGGTATTGTTTTGTATTAGACCAGCGTAAAGAAAAGGCTTCATGCTTGAGCCAGGCGATATGGCAATGTTGGTGTAGTTAATTTGCCCATCTGTTGGATTATTAAAGTTTTCCCCTCCCACCTGAGCCACCACCTGCCCGTTCTTAACGTTCTCAGCAACCATAGCTTCCTCGTCGCCACCAACATCTGCTACATTCCTGGCATTCTTAGCAACGTCCTGTTCGGCGTAGGCTTGCAACTGGGTGTTAAGCGTAGTAATAACTTTCCAGCCGCCATGAGCCACTGTGCTGGCTCCATACTTGTTTATTAGCTGCTGCTTGGCTGCCAAGACAAAGTAAGGCGCCTGGATGTTTTGGTACTTAGACTGTTGCTGGTGCACTTCGGCCAGAACGTTAACGCCCATAGCGACAGTGGCCTGCTGCTGCGTTATGTAATGCTGCTGGACCATTAAAGTTAAAATGTAGTGTTGACGAGCAAGTAGAGCCGGGGCACTAAAAGTCCCTTCTGTCACTGCTGGGTTAAACTGAGGCCCAGCATATGGGGAATAATAACTCGGCGCCTGTGGGATGGCCGCTAACATTGTAGCTTGAGCTAGCGTCAAGTTCTTAGCATCAGTTTGAAAGTAATCTTGGGCGGCACTTTGGACGCCGTAGTCTAATCCGCCATAAGGCGCTAAGTTAAGATAACCTGTCAGGATATCGTTTTTGGAATATTGCCGCTCCAGCTCAACCGCTAAAATAAGCTCTTTAACCTTACGAGTAATAGTCCTGTCATCTGTCCAGCCTTCATCTAGCTTAACTAGTTGCTGAGTAATAGTTGAACCTCCCTGCAGGGTCCCGCCACCCTTAAGGTCATCTACGGCTGCTCTCATGATGCCTCTAACATCGATAGCTCCTTCGTGGTAGAAATTCTTATCCTCTATAGCAACGGTAGCCTCTTTCATATACGGAGAAATGTCTTGACTGGCAACTGGCTCACGCTTAACAGAGTTGTAGTCGGTGAAAAGTAAAACTTTCCCGGTACTATCGTAATAAGAGATGTTACCACCAAGATTACCGGCCAAGTCTTTAATCTGCGGTAAATCTTTTCTAAAGTAAGCAAACAGTCCAATAGTTAGGAAAAAGCCAACGACTATTGAGGCGCCAACAATCTTTAACGCCATTATGCCGCCTTCACGACTAAACCAATAGTCAGCTAAGTGACTAGGCTTCATTCTGTAGGCTAGTCTTTTCCATCTGTCTTTAGGTAGAGTACTAAGATAAGCCGCCCTTTTAGCCTGGCGCTCAGCCTTAGTAGCTTTGTGTCTATCGGTCAGCGAACGATTAATTTTAAGAGTCTTCCCGCTTTTCGTGGAAACGACGTTCTTATCTACTCTTTTTCGCCCTGTATTTTTACCCACTTCTTATAGACCCCTGAAGGATTTTAGGCATAAAATCATAATTGTAAGTATATCAAAAGAAGCTCAAATTATTTATGTTTTTACTCAATAATTTTCAGCTTATTGTAAGCTTCAGATATAATTGTCCTTATCTATGACTCTGAAGGAAGAATTAACCTGGCGTGGACTTGTTAATCAGACCACATATAAAGACCTAAACGAACTAAACGACAATCCAATAACCTTCTACTGGGGCGTTGACCCTAGTGCTGACTCTATGACCATCGGCAACCTAGCCGCCGCCATGATGGTTAAGTGCTTTATGCGGTACGGGCATAAACCGGTTCTGCTCATTGGCGGCGCCACTGGTCTAATTGGCGACCCAGATGGTAAAAGTAAAGAAAGAGATCAGGTATCCCAGGAGCAGATACAGAAAAACAAAGAAGCCATTGTTAACCAGTACAAGCGTATCTTTGGTGGCCAAGACTTTGAGCTAGTAGATAACTACGACTGGTTTAAAGACTTGCGCTACCTAGATTTCCTTAGAGATGTAGGTAAGCATGTACCGATGAGACAAATGCTAGCAAGAGACTTTGTCGAAAGTAGGCTAGGCGAGGGCGGAAGCGGCATTAGCTACGCCGAGTTTAGCTACGTATTAATCCAAGCCTACGACTTTCTCCATCTTTTTGAAAATAAAGGAGTTACTCTTCAAGTTTGCGGTGCCGACCAATGGGGCAACTCAATTGCCGGCGTTGATCTAATAAGACGAAAAACCGGTAAAGTCGCTAATGTCTTTTCTACTCCTCTAATTATTGACCCAATCTCTGGACAAAAGTTTGGCAAGACCGAAGGCAATGCTGTCTGGCTTGATCCTAACAAAACCAGCCCAACTCAGTTTTACCAGTTTTGGATAAATGTCCCCGATGACCAAGTTGAATCACTGCTAAAAATCTACACCGAACTTTCCGAGGATGAAATTAAAGAATCAATTGAGAAGCAAAAAGCCAACCAAGCCGAACGTCCTGCTCAAAGACTGCTGGCTGCTAGTGTCACTAAAATTGTCCATGGAGAGGAAGCCACTAAGACGGCTGAAACCATCACCAACATTTTAGTCGGGCAAACTGACCTAGCGAGCGTAGAAAGCGAAGATTTACTTAGTACCGTAAGAAAAGAAATTCCATCAGTTAAAGTGAGCGAGACAAGTGAAATAGCTGAAGCCCTAGTTAGTAGCGGTCTTGCTAGTTCAAAATCGACTGCCCGTCAGCTAGTTCAGGACGGCGCAATCTCTTTAAATGGACAAAAGGTAAACAGAGATCACCTAGAACAAGCTGACTTTAAAAATGGTCGCTGCCTAATTCGCCGCGGCAAAGCCTTTAAGGACAGCGGTCTACTGGAGCTTTAAAGCCTAAGCAGATGAGCACGCCACAAACTAAATCTAGCCAGTTTTCGACCTATAGATACAGCGCACCTCCTAAACCACCAAAGAAAAGGCGTAATATTCATTGGAGTTTAGTCTGGCTAGTCCTAATTCTAGCCATAGGAATTGGGGCATATTTTTATCACGCTAAACACGTTAAAGCTATCAAAATTCCGCTTACTAAAATTGTCATCTCAGTCCCGCCAAAGATGCCTAGCGGACCCAGTGCGGCCGCCTTGGGCACCATGAGTAGCAGCATTAACGGCGTTATTGGCGCTAACAGTGAAATAGATACATCGGTTAGCTTAATAGATTTAAATACCGGCGCAACAGAGCACTACGGGGTTAATCAGACATTCCAGGCTGCCTCGACAACTAAAATAATAACTGCAGAATATTTTTTGCACGAAGTTGAAGCAGGTCAACAAAGCCTAAGTGAGAAGGTTGGCGGCAACAGCGCAGGCTACGAACTACAGCAAATGATAGTCGTCAGCGACGACGATGCCTGGGAGGACTTGAACGAACAGCTTGGCTACAACAACTTACAAGCCTACGCATCAAGCGCTCTAGGCGTAACGGATTATGAGGCCTACAATAACTCTCTAAGCTCCGGCGACATTGCTCTAGCTCTACAAAAACTCTGGAATGGTTCACTATTAAACGCTAGCGACACTCAGCTACTCCTTTCCTACCTAAAGCAGGCGAACTACAGGGAATACATAGTCCCAGCCGTACCAGCCCAGGACACTATTTACCATAAGATAGGACTCTACCAAGACTACGTTAACGACGCTGCCATAATTACCAATGGCAACAAAGCCTTCGTAATCGTAATATTCACTAATGGCAACGGCGAATACAACTGGCCTGCTAGAGCCATTATGATGCAAACCATTACTAAAGCCGCCCTAAAAGCCTACTTTAATCAATAACAGATAAGATCAGAAAATTTAGTCTTCTCTGGTAGAATAAAAGTAGTTACTAAAAGATAAGGCTAAAATTTATGCCAGAAACTAAAGCCGCCAAAACCAAAAAGGCAAAACGAAAGAGCGATCAATATAACGATCCTAAGCACAACTACCTACATTATTGGGACGGTCGTCAGTACGAGCATTTAGCCGAGGAAATTGCCATTAAAAAACTTTTGAGCGGCAAGCATTTTAAGACGGCCGTTGATGTTGGCGGTGGCTACGGTCGACTCTGCGTCCTACTAGAAAACTACTCAGACAAGGTAACTCTAGCCGAACCGTCTGAGCAGCAGCTCGGTATCGCTAAAGAATTCCTAAAAGACCACCCAGAAATAGATAGGCGCCTCATGCAGGCCGATGATCTTAAGTTTGACAACGGCCAAATTGATCTAGTAACTATGGTAAGAGTCATGCACCACTTGCCGGATCCATCTAACGAATTCAATGAAATATCCCGGGTTCTACATAAAGACGGCTACGCAATTATTGAAGTAGCTAACTACTTACATATGCTAAATCGCCTAAAACATCTAGCAAAGCTTAAGAAAATGCCGGTAAAACCAGTAGACATTCGCTCACCAGAACATAAAACCAAGGATGAAATACCTTTCGTTAATCACAACCCAGAAACAGTTAAGAGACAACTAGCACTAGCTGGTCTAAAGGTGGAGAAAGTGCTATCAGTATCTAACCTTAGAAACGTTCATCTTAAGAAAATCTTGCCAAAAGAAGTAATGCTAGGAGCAGAAAAGATAGGTCAGCGACCTCTAGCTACGGTTTACTTTGGCCCCAGTATATTTTTCCTAGTCAGAAAAGCTGACTAGACGTCCGCTAATGTAAACTAGAGCTATACCATGGAGTTATCAAGTAAAATTACTGAAGTTGCTGGTATTGGGCCTAGCGTAAGTGGTAAATTCCATCAGCTCGGCATTTACACAGTCAGTGACCTTATTGAGCATTTTCCTCGTAGATATGAGGATTACTCGAACGTAACCGACATTAATAGGCTTAAACCTGGTCAAGTTAGCCTGAAGGCTAAAATAACCAACGCACGTGGTCGCTACGTTAGAAATAGGCTACATATTACTGAAGCTATAGCTAGTGACAGCACCGGTAGCGTCAGACTAGTCTGGTTTAACCAGCCCTACCGAGCTGAATCAATAAAGCCCAAAGAAGACTACTATATCTCTGGTAAATTTGAGCTAAGACGAGGCCATCTATCCATAAACTCCCCAGCAATAGAACTAGTTAGTGACTTACCTGCTAACACCGCTTCAATCCTAGCTGTTTATCCCAGCATTAAAGGCCTGGATTCACGAACCTTTAGACTAGCCATCAGAAAACTAACCCCAGTTTTTTCTAAACTAAAAGAAACTTTGCCGCCTGACCTAATCAAGGAACACCAGCTGCTACCTAGAAGCGAAGCCTACAGTCAACTTCATATGCCCAAAAGCACAGAAGCTCTAACGCAAGCTAAAAGACGACTTGGCTTTGAAGAGGTCCTAGAACTAAGTCTGGCTAGCCTACTAAATAAGCAAGAAAACGCCCATGAAAAAGCCCTAAGCATTCCAATTAACGAGTCTCTAGCCAAAGACTTTATTAACTCCTTGCCATTTAAGTTAACCGATGGCCAAAGAATAAGCATGTGGCAGTCACTTAAAGATCTAGATAAAACCGAGCCCATGAATCGTCTAATTGAAGGTGACGTCGGCTCAGGTAAAACAGTTGTAGCAACATTGCCAGCTCTTATGGCTATGGAAGAAGGCCATCAGGCGGCTTTTATGGCACCCACGGAAATCCTAGCTCGCCAACACGAGGAGACCTTTAAACGTTTACTAAAACCAATAGGACTAGACAAGAGAGTAGTTCTGCTACTCGGCTCACTTAAACCAGCCGAGAAACAAAAAGCTCTAGACAAAATTAAAAACGGTCAAGCCGGGTTAATTGTTGGTACCCATGCCCTAATTCAAGAAAAAGTAGACATGCACTCTCTTGCCCTAGTCATTATTGACGAACAACACCGTTTCGGCGTTGATCAGCGAAAGGCTCTCATGCTTAAAGCTGGGCACATGCCGCACGTTCTTAGCCTAAGCGCTACCCCCATACCTAGATCCCTAGCCTTAACCCTTTACGGCGAACTAGACATATCTTTACTGAGCGAAAAACCCTCAGGTAGAAAAGAAGTACTAACAAAAATTATTGGCCCAGCCGAAAAAGCCAGAACCTTTGAAGCCATAAAAAAAGAACTAGATAACGGTCGACAGATGTTTGTCGTTTGCCCAAGTATTAGTGAGTCAGCCAAATTAGATATCAGCTCAGCCGAGAAGGTATATAGCGATCTTAGTAAAAAGGATTTCAAAGACTACAGAGTTGGCCTAATTCATGGCAAGCTTAAGCCTACCGACAAACAAAATGTGATGCAGGACTTTATAGATAGAAAAATAGACATTCTAGTAGCAACTACCGTCATTGAAGTTGGCGTAGACGTGCCTAATGCCTCCGTTATGCTCATAGAGAACGCTGAACGTTTTGGTCTGGCTCAGCTTCACCAACTTAGAGGCAGAGTCGGCAGAGGTCAAGAACAGGGCCACTGCTATCTAATGCTTGAAGACAGCGAAAACCCTTCTCCTAGACTAAGAGCCATGGTTAGCTCTAGCGACGGCTTTAAGCTAGCCGAACTCGACTTAGAAATTAGAGGCCCCGGTGCTATCTACGGTCTATCTCAGCACGGTGCTCTGGATCTAAGAATTGTTAACTTGAGCGACACTAAGCTCATAAGCGAGGCAGTTAAAGCAGCTAGGAAGCTAATTAAAAACAACTTTGATCTATCTAAATACAAAACACTTGAGGATCGTGTTAATAAACTAAGAATTGTGACAAACTTAAATTAAATGAGAGTAATTAGCGGCACCTTAGGCGGCAGGGAAATAAGCAGCCCCAAGAAAAGCAAGATCCACCCCATGAGCGACAAAATGCGGGGCGCCCTATTTACTAGTCTTGGAGACATTAACGAGCTAGATATTCTCGATGCCTACAGCGGTAGCGGTGCTATAGCAATAGAGGCAATAAGCAGGGGCGCCAACCAAGCCATAGCTCTAGACAACGACCAAACCGCAATCGATACCATAAAACAAAACATTAAAGTCCTAGGAATTTCCGACCGAGTAAAAGCTATAAGGGCAAGCATAGCTGGCTATCTAGATAATAACCCCGACCAAACCTTCGATATTATCTTTGCCGACCCACCGTATAGCGCAGTAAACGAACTACACCTTAATAAGCTAGCAACCCACCTAAAACCAAACTGTATATTTGTTTTATCCTGCCCCGGCAAAAGTAATCCTCTATTAATTGAAGGACTTAAAGAACTAAAAAACAATGTCTACGGGGACGCTCAACTAGTGTTTTATAGGAAAATTAGTTAAAATTACTCTTGCTTTACCACTAAGACGCGCGGATGTGGTGGAATTGGTAGACACGCTAGCCTTAGGAGCTAGTGCCCTTACAGGCGTGGAGGTTCAAGTCCTCTCATCCGCACCAGTTCACATTTGCGTTACATTATTTTGACAAACATAACAGGGGCGAAGTAGCTGCTGTGGAGGTTTAATCGGGGTAATAAAACCCGAACAAAGGTTTTCCACAGTCACAACAGTCCCCCCTGTTACTGAGGTTCAAGTCCTCTCGGGTCGAGTACCGGACGTAAAACCGGTACATACATTTCGCCGCTTTCATTACTTCTTAGACTTGCAATAAGGTGTACCGCAGTACGTACTTTCTACACCATATTGTGGGTTGTCCGTCCACCCCACTGAGCCTATGGTTGGCGCATGCCCCGCATGTCAACCAAACGGTATCTCCACATCCATCACGCACTGCGTACTGTCTGGCTTGAGGAGAAGCACGTGTTCGCCCAAGTCCCGCCTAAAGAACAGTGGGAACTACATCTCTTCTTTACCCCAGCCAGAGACATGGACGACAGTGCCCTGCGCGACTATCGCAAGCTGATCACTGAGCGCCACCCAGCCTTGCCTCACCAGGCTGGCAAAGCATTCAAGGAGCTCGTCCTCGTCCTACGGAACAAGCGCCCATCCCGTGCCGGTTTCAAGGCTATTTCCACTCGAAGTGGTCCGATCATGATACGCCCTACGGTAAAGCCCGAGATCGACGTCGACACGCTAGCCAAAGCCCTGATCCAGATAGCCAAAGAAAATCCAGAAGGCTTTCTTGGTGGCGATTTAGACCTTACCAATTGAATCCCATGCCGAAGAACCCCATACGAGCAACAGGCTATTGCTGGGAATGCTATCTAGGCTCATAATTGCGTGCATGGCTAATAGTATGGCCTCAGACCCGGACACCTTTTGGATTGCACTCGGCGCGATTGGTAGCATGGCGGCTGCAATCGCTGCAGTGTATCTCGGAGTTCTGCGTGCACGGTTTCGTCGACCAAGCCTCTCTGTGCATGAGCCGACTGTTGGCAGAGAGCTCATCATTGCTGGAGCTTTGATCCGGCCTGACATGGAGGACCTCCAGGACTCTGCGTGGGTCCGTCTGCGCGTATCTGCGAAGGAGGGCAAGGATGCAGCGGAAGATGTCGAAGTCATCATCTTGGATGTCCGCGAGGTTGAGAGACGTCACAAAGCAGCGAGTGCACGAAGGGATGCGACCGTTGCCGGCAGTTCGCTCGTGTGGTCGTTTAGCAAAGGCGGAGTAAGAGCGCATATTCCATCGGGCGCAGAGCGCATAATTGACGTAGCTGCCGTATTCGAATTGCAACGGGTCGACGGCCTGCATCCACTTGTACTTCAGGTGGCTTCGCCGCCATACGATGGTCGACATGAAGTCACATCTCTTGTGACTGAACTCGATCTCGCTGTAACAGCCCGCAATACAAACACGATCAGCTATTGCATAAGAATCAGGTATGACGGCAAATGGGACGACGCCGGCGAGGATGTTTGGGAGCACTTGAAAGTCGAGTCGGTCAAAAGGCTCGACTAGGCAAGCTCAACAGTGTCCCCCGACAGGTCCTAGACGTTGGCCCTTGCAAGGTGGATAATTAACACATGCTTGCCAGCACACACTTTGGTATCACGCGGAAATCTAACGACGATTGGTTCGACACGATCTTAGACGTTGACACAGCGCTCTTCGTCGACCCATTTCTGATCTTCAAGGACACTGAGTCCTTCTGGGCGACCGCTCACGACACCCTGATCAGCCACTTCGACGAAGCTTTCACTTTAATCGCTGAAGGCTTGCTGAATCGCAACAGCCTTCAGTACCGCAAGGCAGTTGAGTTGCTCATTTTTCACGAGCCGCGAGAGCTTTGCCTTGGATACACGGCGCTTGGAACTCGTGGAGCCGGCAGTAGCCGTGGCTTCGCATCTGATATGGCGGAAGCGATCACTGAGGCCATTCGGCGAGGGTTAAGCGCCCCTTCTCACTTCGAGGAGCTCGGTATATTGCGAAGCGGCATCGGACCGGATCGCATTTCTGACGCTACCTGCACGATCTTGAAGGCCCAGCTTATTGCTTATACGCAAACCGTCGCAGAACGCCACAACATCAGTCTTAGTAACCATCAACTCTACGGTGCCGAGTTTGATACCCAGAGGAAACGCTTCAGAACAAAGACCGTAAGAGTTCCGACGAATCCGGTTACGAACGGTCCCCTGCTGTTCGTGCCGGAGCGATTTCTCGATGACTTGCCGACCTTAAGCCCCGGCTCATGGTGGAAATACTACGAGGCAGAACAGTTACGAGAAGATCTCAATTACGAGGTCATGAGCAAGGTCAACAAGGATGTTATCGTAAGCACCGCGCGCCAGCACACTGAGTCCGTCCGTAAGTGGGCTCAATCGGAAGAAGATGAGCCGGCGACACCCTACGATCTAGAACGAGATCGCAAGGGAGTTGTGCAGTGGGAGCCCGCAGCAACTGAGTTCACGACCGAAAACCCGCTGGTCATCGGCCCACCCGCTAACGAGGATGAGTTCAAGAGCGTTATCGAAAAAGTGATAGATAGATTCCGCCTATACATTGAGGAGCAGGGAGGCTGGCGGCTCTTGTGGGACGAGGGGAAAGAAAAGGAAGAGCTCGCCGCTCAGCTGCTCTTCTACGGTATCGCGCGATGCTACTGCGAGGCCAACAACGTCGTCGTTAGCCGCGAGGTGGAGTTGGGGCGTGGCCCAGTCGACTTCACATTCTCAAATGGCTTCAAGCACAGGGCTCATTTGGAGGTCAAGAAGCTCAACAATGGAAAGTTTTGGAATGGGCTTGACAGGCAACTGCCGTCCTACATGGTTTCTGATGGCGTTCAGATGGGTTGGTTTATCGCGATTCGTTACCGAGACGGAAAGAAGTGGGACACACGCGCTGCAGAGCTACCGGCTCGAGTGAGCGCAGCAGCCGACGCTCATGGCATCGAACTGAAAGCCTCACTTGTCGATGCTCGCCCAAAGGCTTCCGCGTCTCGGCTGTGAGCCTGGGCGGCGTTCTGTCGCCCATGCCGCCCTTTGCTCACCCTGACGACGGCCGGGGGCGAACTAGGTTACTACTCGTCTGAGCCGCTCGGCAATCTACATCTGGAGCGGGATGTACGGGTAGGTTCCGCTTGTGCTTGCGCAATAGTCCTTCCGGGCGCACACTGGAACTACAAAGGAGTCCCAATGAGCACTGCTCAGTCACGAGGCCGGTGGGGAGTCTTTTTCTACTGCATCCTGGTCCTGGCGGGCCTTATTGCTCTAGCCATACTGTACGGCAACGGCGAATTCAATTCGATTACTGGGTCGATACCCAAGGCAGCTTTCGTGGCAGCCTGGGCCGGCGCACTTGGCGGTATCGCGATCAGCTTCAAGGGTGTATTCGACCACCCCGTGAAGCAGGATCCTCAAAGCCCAGTCAAACAGGTTCTCTGGACTAACGAGCTGCTGCCGTGGCACTTGGGGCGACCGTTCACCGGCATCATCGTTGGCATCTTCGTTTACGTAGCTCTCCAGGCCACCTACCCAAACGGTCACCCCTCAAGCCTCGTGTTGGCCGCGGCTGCGTTTGTGCTCGGTACTCAGGAGCGGGCCTTCTTCGCCTTCATTAAGCAGATCGGCGCAGTAGTCGTGAGCATTCCGCAACAAAACAGCAAATCTAAAAGCTCTAGTTCTGACTCCTAGCGGCTCTAGGCGCGCCTACTCCCACTCGATCCTGCCAACCCATACCTCCCCTTGCTCACCCTGATGACGGGCGAGGTCTTGTGCTTCGCCGCCACAGACAAGAATGTGCTGATTGTGTCGTAGGGCACCTCGCGTTTCAGTCGTTGCTCGACTCTTAGCTGCACCTCCTTAGGACGTTGTCCGCCACTTGAATGCCTGAGGACAGTCAAGATTGTGGCCTGCACGGTGCCCATGGGCAGGCGTAGAATGGGTCTAGAAGGCAGCATTTGTGGGCGTTTTCCGTCCATCAGCTCACGAACCGCTCTAGCTGCAGCCTCAACCCTCGACCAGTTTTGAGGGTTCAGGCATCCGCCTCCCGTGCGCACCATATTATCGACGTTCGAACCTCACGGTTTATTAAGCACTAACAGAGAGCCAACCCTTTACACTAATCTGTTTAGCTGTTAATATTTATATAAAAGCAACAAAGGTAAGTCTAAAAGAGAGCCTAACCTAAAGGCAAAAAGTACTAAACTCTAAACGACCAGGGGAGAATAGAACTGAAAACCCAGCTTAACCAGCCGGCAGTGTATATAGCTAGCTTAGCTTTGGTTATTATCCTAGCTCTAGTTTTCCATTCAGCTATAGATAAACAGATGAGAAAGTGGAAACTTCTACCAGAACCAGAAAAACTAACCGAACTATACTTTACTCATCCTAATAACTTACCCTCAACTTATACTCCAGGCGAGCAACAAACCGTTAAGTTCACAACCCACAATCTAGAATATGCAACAACTAGGTATAACTATGTTATTACAGAGACAAATGTCGCTACCAACCAAAGTCAAGCTCTGGCTAGTGGCAGCTTTTTACTACGCCAGAATACCTACCAGAGTGAGTCTGTGAATATTTCCACAGTCGACCTAGGGCAACAAGTTAAAATAGCAGTAAACCTAACGAACGTTAAAGAGAGCATAGACTATTTGCTAGCGAGGAGCGGTGCATGACAGACTCAAAGCATCTTGTGACGGTAATAATACCTTGCCATAACGAGGAAGCAAGTATCGCTAAAGTAATTGAAGGCTTTAAAAAAGGCATGCTTGGCAAAGACTCCTTTACTTTTGACACTTTAGTTGTAGACAACAACTCCACCGATAAAACCGCCGAGATAGCCAAAGAAGCTGGCGTACGGGTCATTAATGAGCCTCGTAAAGGCAAAGGCTACGCTATGCGTACCGGATTTAAGAATATAGACCCTAACGCAGAATACGTAGTTATGATTGACGGCGATGACACCTACCGACCTGAAGAGGTTATGCGTTTACTTGAACCCCTTCACAGTGATTTCTGCGATGTTGTTGTTGGATCCAGGCTTGGCGGCAAGATCCATGGTGATGCAATGAATTTTGTTAACCGTGGCGGAAACTGGATTTACACCTTTCTAGTTAGAATCATATACAGACTAAACGTTACCGATGTTTTAAGTGGTTACGTAGCTTGGAAGAGAAGAGTTATAGACAACCTAGAGCCACACTTAAGAAGCCAAGGATTCGCTATTGAAATGGAGATGATCACTAAAATGTCTAAGCTTGATGTTGGACTCTACTCAGTTCCCATTAGTTATCACCAAAGAAGTGGCTTCTCAAGCCTTAAGCCCTTCCATGATGGCGCTAAGATTCTTAAAACGTTTAGTAAAAACTTAAGGTGGAGCTACTCTAAAAACATAGACGATCTAGAAAAAGAGATCTAATGTTAGGGCGTTACTCTCAGGATTGTCTTGGCAAGGTGAGGTCTCAAAGATGAAGGTATTGATAGTGGTTACTCACTTCCCCCCTCACCTAAGTGGGCTGGGAGTTGTGGCGGAGCAACAGGCTAAACGTTTGGCCAGCTTAGGCTACGAGGTTAGCGTTCTAACAAGCGACTGTAGCTCAAAGCCCGGCAAAGAGGAAAGGGAAGGGTATGTAATATACAGGGTTAGGGCTTCTAATTTTCTTGAGGACCACATGGGGGCACCATATCCAATCTTTTCGCCAACGATTCTATATAAAGCTCGGAAGTTAGCGAAAGAGTCAGACGTAATACACCTTCATGACTCATTCTATATATCGTCGTTCGTTGTAGCGTTCTGGGCTAAACTCTATAGAAAGCCCTTTGTCGTGACGCAACATATCGCCATAATCCCTCATCCCAGTGCTTTTGCTATGTTAGGGCAAAAGGTGATGTATAAAACAGCCGGTAAGTTTGTTCTGCGTAACAGCAAGAAAGTCATCATATTAAATGATAGGGTTAAGCAGTTTATTATTAATCTAGGCATACCAACAAGGAAGATAGCGAACATCAACAATGGTGTGGATTTTAACGTCTTCTATCCAGTCAGGGGTGTAGAAAAGAGCAAGATTAGAAGTAAATATAGACTCCCCGACAATAAAGTTTTAGCTTTGTTTGTCGGTCGTTTTGTACCAAAAAAAGGTTTCCTTAAATTGATGGACGCCTTGAGCGGAGATTATGCGATTGTCTTTGTAGGCGGCGAAAGACCACGATCTATCAAATTTGATGGACGTACATACTTTCTAGGCGCACTACCACAACTTCAGACAGCAGAGGCTTATAAGGCATGTGATATTTTTATACTGCCGTCGGAAGGAGAAGGGTTTCCACTTTCAGTTCAAGAAGCAATGGCTTCGGGGCTGCCAGTCGTTACCTCTAACGACCGTGGCTATGACTCTTATGCTTTTGACGAGAATCTACTATTTTTAATAAAACCTGAGGCCGTATATATAAAAAGCACACTGACTAGGTTGGCAAAAGACGAGATGTTACGTAAATGCATGGGCGAGTATTCATATATGTATGCTAAGGAGCATTTTAGTTGGGAAGATAATATTAACAAACTTACTACTTTGTATGGAAAATTAACGGTCTAATCTTATGAGATTAAATATCTGTTTTGTAAAGTATGCTACATTCGGAAAGATCATTTGGTGGTATGCACGATGAAAATCGTAATTGTTACGCCCTATTTTTATCCTAAAATTGGCGGCTTAGAGATGCACACCTACCATATTGCTAAGGGCTTAAAGAAAAGGGGTCATGCGGTTACGGTAGTTACGACCCAGCACGAAAAAAAGTTAAAAAGCGTGGACAGTTCTTCGGGCATTAAAGTGATACGACTCAAACCAATGTTTAAAATATCTAACACTCCAGTTAATATTCTTTGGTTTTTTAAGGTCAGGAGGATCATTAAAAAAGAGGATCCGGACATTATCGAAGCTCATTCTCCAGTCGTCGGACTTGCCGATCTCGCCTATTTAAGCAGAGGAAACAGAATATTTGTCATAAAGTATCATGCGGGTAGTCAGAAAAAAGGTAAGATTCACACCGACATATTTATAGGCTTTTACGAGAGATACTTGTTAAAAAGAATATTTTTGAAGTCTGATGGAGTAATGGCGGTATATCCGCAATTTGTCACAGTCTTGATAAAGGACAGAAGAGAAGTGGCTTTTATCCCGCCCGGGGTAGACGCCAGCAAATTTAAACATATAAAAAAAGAAGAGGTAAGACAAACGGACATATTATTCGTGGGGAGGGTAGAGAAGTCGTCTGAATGGAAGGGTATAGATTTGTTACTTGAAGCAGTAAAAGAGATTAGTCAAACAAACCGAGAGATAAAGCTGAATATTGTTGGCGAGGGCGATGCGCTCAACTTTTACAAAAATAAAACTCGGGAGATGAATATTCAAAAAAATGTAATATTTTCTGGAGCTCTAAAGGGCCAAGATTTAGTAAAGGCGTACAACAACACAAAAGTTCTTGTACTGCCTTCCAAAACATCAGCAGAGTCTTTCGGAGGGGTTCTCATAGAAGCTATGGCCTGCGAAACACCAGTAGTAGGATCTAACATTGGAGGAATTCCGAATGTAATAATTGATGATGTAAACGGCTATTTATTTAAGGCTAACGATGTTATTGACTTAGTCAAAAGTATAAATCTTTTGTTAAATAATCCTGGCAAGTCTCTAGAATTAGGCAAATATGGACGTGCCTATGTGAAAAAAAACTTTACTATTGAGCATCTTGTTGAGAGAACGGAGGCTTATTTGTATACGCTGATGAATCCCAGGATAAAACATATTACGCCTACCTATCTTCCGTCTATAGGAGGAGTACAAACTGTCGTGTATCAACTAGCCAAGCGTCAACATGAAAAGGGACTTGGAGTGGAGGTGGTCACTTCGAATAACAAAGCATCTCATAAGAGGCAAGATGATGAAAAATTCAAAGTAACTCGACTAACCTCAATTAAATTTGCTCACACAAATATCATGTTTGGACTTTTCCGAAACATCCTAAACTCTCCCAAAAACACTATTCTACATATTCACGTAGCTCAAGCAGGCATTCCGGAGGTGTCACTGCTGGCAGCGAAAATAAAGAAAATACCAATAATAATGCATGTCCACACGGATGTTGAAAGGTCGGGAACGTTGGGCTATTTTCTACCCCTATATAAGGCGATATTCTTAAGAAACGCCCTAAAATACTCAGACTGCGTTATTGCATTAAGTTCTTCTCAACAAGAGCTTCTATTGAGAAAGTATAAGCTAGGCAATAAAGTTGCTGTCGTGCCAAATGGCGTAGATGAGGCGTTCTTCATCAATAAGAAATTTAACAAAAATGTAAGTACACTCAACTTACTTTATGTGGGTAGATTGAGCACTGAGAAAAACGTTGATAAAGTGATTGAAGCAGTCAGCGCAACAAAGGTACCGATACAATTTGATATTGTAGGAGATGGACCGCTTCGAGATAAATTAAGCGCCAACGTCCCCCAAGAGCACAGAAAGATGATCAAGTTCCATGGAGCAAAAATGCAAGACGAGATCATTGACTTTCTGAAAAGTACAGACATTTTTATTCTTTTTTCCGATTACGAAGGGCAAAGTCTTGCGCTATTGGAGGCTATGGCCACATGTACCCCCGTAATAACCTCAAATTTTTATGGAGCAAAAGAGATTGTTTCGTCTAGAGGATTCGTTGTGGAAAGTAGTGTGAGCGAATTGACGGGACTGTTAGAGAAATTATACGCTAAGCCCGAGATAATTATTCCAATGATTAACAATTTAAAGAGCACTCGAGAAACTTTAGGTTGGGATAGGTCGGTTAACAAATTAACGCAGATTTATGATGAAATTTACCGTCGTTAAAAAATGCCCTAATGTCGTGCTATTGATCTTAGCAAACATAGTTTTATTGTCGCTAAGCATAATACTCCCACACTTTTACTCTTTTCCCTTCGTAATTTGTTATACCGTCTTGCTGCCAGGATTCTTGCTATACTCTTTAATTGTTAAAACGCTCGTATACTCTTGGTTCGCCACTCTAAATATTCTCGGGCTTGGACTGTTCTATCTCATAATCATCGCCTTGCTGGAGAATACTATCCTGCACTCTATAGGCACCTTTGAGCCGCTGAGACTACTCCCACTATTAGCTTTCATAGGAGTATGCAATTTAGTGTTATCTACGGTTTGTAAAAAAAGGGTAAGTCTTCACAAGCCTAACTTTACTGGGTCAAAGAGGATTGATTACCTGGCCGTAACTATTCCAATACTTTCCAACATACTAATTATTTTCGGGGCTATAAGGTTAAATAATTTTCAAAACAATGACCTTACTTTGACTGCTTATGCACTAATTGTCGCTGTATTCGTGTTTATTTTGTTTAAGCACGACAAGCTAAAAAGCTTTTCTATTGTTAGCTCACTATGGTTGTGCGGTCTAGGAATAATCTTATCCGGCTGGCTACGTAGCAACTACGTGTCTGGCCCCGACATTAGCATGGAGTATGAGATATATCGAACAGTACTTAACTCTGGCTATTGGAGTATATCCGAATTTAAAGATGCATATAATGCCTGTCTGAGTGTTGGTCTACTAACTCCAGTTTTATCTGTTATTACAAAATTATCTGGCGCTCTTGTATTCAAGTTTGTCGTTCCTTTGATATACAGTCTTCTAGTACCGACGGTATACTTAATATCGAGAAGATTTTTGTCTACTGGGTTATCGGTTGCTGGAACAGTATTCTTCATGGCACAGCCTGCTTTTGAAGTCTGGTGGAACATTCCTATCAGACAAGAAATTGCTTTTTTCTTTTTCGGCTTAATGATCCTTAATATGGTTTACTCTAAAAGCCATAACGCAAACAGAGTGACTCTCTTTCTACTATTTCTATATGCCGTAATTTTAACTCATTACTCAACGGCCTACATAGCCGTAATCCTATTTATATTAATTAATATTACGCATAGTGTGCTACTAAGAGGGGGTCGAGGAAAAAATGTAAAGGCAGACATCTACATACCGAGTCTAATAGTAATAATAATGGCCACGGTTTCTGTATTTGCTTGGTATTCGCAAGTCACATACGGCTTTAATAATGTTACTGGGTTTATAGACAAAAGCATTAATAATCTGGGTGCAATATTTGAGAATGATAGCCAGGGGCAAGGACAATCATTTGCCAGCCAAATAGATTTCCTTAGTAAGCCGGGCACTGTAAGCACTAATTATAGGCAGCTTTCTACCGAAATAAACAGAAATGCTAAAAGAGAATTTGGTGCCTCTAATTTACTTCATGGCACAAGCGAACTCCAATTACATAGCCCCTACCCTGAGAACAGTTTCTTCAGTAAACTTGGTACTTTAAGGCAATTTATTATAGTAATGAGTAAATTGGCTCTTCTTGTTGGTGTTGTTGCAATTTCATACATATCATTAAAAACAAAAAAATTATTTTCATACTCAGTACTGGTGATAGCCTCGATCATATTTTTAGTGCTATCCTCTGTAATCCCATTCTTTTCAATAGACTACAGCCAGGCAAGGATGTACCAACAGCTCTTAATAGTGATGTCGGGAGCTATTGGCGGGATCACTCTAATAAAACGAGAGAAAAACAGCTACAGAATTTTGTCTTTGTTCGTAGTGGTCTATTTCTTCTTTAGTTTGTCTTTATATAGTCTTCTTTTTAGGAACAATAATACGCCAATGAATTTTAATAACTATGGAGAGGACTACAGCCTGTACTATGTTCATTCGTCAGATTATTTCGCAGCGAATTGGATAGCGGGAAACTACGACCATAAGTCGATTGTCGCCGATAGCTTTGCAGACTATAAATTAAGGCTGTCTGGGAATGCCAGCTTGAACAATAGGTTATGGCCATATTTGGTTACATCCACTATACCAAAAGATTCATATGTATTTTCTGACTATGCCAACTTACAGACTAAAACGTCCTTCACGGCGTATCAAGATGGAATAATTACTTATGTCTATCCGTATAAAGCTCTCAATAATAGCAAAAATTTGGTTTATTCGAATAGCAAAGACATTGTATACAATTAAGACAGTAGACTAGTTTATATAATTGTAACGTTTGCTGAAGTAGAATAGATATGTAAGCACAATCATTTCCGCTAGCAGGATTACTATACCTACCCACCACATATGCAATTGTAGTTTGAGTACAATAAAAGCGCCAAATAAAACCATAAAACTATAAACGGTATATATGTAGCTTACTTTACTTAAGTTTTCCCTTACCCTAAACAATGTCATAAGAACGTAGTTGACAGACTTAGGTACGGAAACGATGGACAGTAGAAGTAGTAGAACATATCCGTTAGTAGCGTACTGATTGCCAAATAGCCCTAATATAAACCACCCAAACAGGAATAATATTAATATGGCGGGTAACAGCATGAAAATTATGAAGCGCACACTTTTAAGAGCACTGGCGTTTAAGCTGTCCTTATCCCCCGCTCCTTCGGCAAAAAGCGACAATGAAGTTGCCTGAGGTATCACTACCAAGCCATTTGTGATAGTGGTAACTATATAAAAATAGGCAGCATACCTTGCCCCACTTGTGATTAAAATAACTGAAGGCAAGAAATAGGTTGGTAAAACAGAAAATGTATTAATTAAGTAGCTGTGAGACGTGTAATTTCTTAATTTAGTCAGTAACTCAAGATTTATCTTGGGCGAATAGCTATAGTTAAAAATAACCCTCATCGCTATAAGGCTAAGCACCAAAGCAATTGAAATGGATAGTGCATGAGAAATTAATAATCCTTTAATGCCCAAGTTCACAAGTAAAAGTACTAATAATATCCGCGTTATACCAAAGACGATATTGATTATTAATATAAATTCCGATCTTTTTATTGCGATGAAAAGATTGTTAGTTAGGCTGTTCCAAACGTTGATCACGTAGAAGATTATAAGCAGGCACACTGCTAAAACAGAGCTGTCCAGGAAGTCATACTTTTTAGTAGTTATTTTAAGTATGGTTACGTAGATGACAGAAACCAAAACAGACATAATGGCAGTGGACGTTAAAGCCGTATTGGATATAGATTTAATATTTTTTGTTTTTGCAACATGCCTTATTATTGCGCTGTCAAAGCCCAACGCACTAAATAAGGCGATAATGCTTGATGCGGCAATTAATGTGGCCGCTATACCAACATCAACCGTTGTATATCTACGTGCAGCAATGATCCAAAATATAAATCCCAGTACGCTAAGGCAAGCAGTATTTAGCATCAAATATATAGAATTCCTATATAAACTATCACGCATAAAATGCCGATAAGTTCTTGGCGTTAGTCTTCTTGTAGCATCCATTTGTAGCTAACCGCCCAAAATATTAGTGAGTACAATATAAAGAAGACCATTCCTGCGTAAGTATGGAACAAACTAAAAGCTATCTTGGGGTTTACGTAGTACCCACCTAGAATCAAAATAAACACTCTCAATATATTAAAGATAAGCAGAACTATTAGTCCAACAGGAAAAATGTAGAGGTACTTTTTGTGGTTCAGCACCCTCCAATCAAGTATCCCTACTAGCGCGTAAAGAGCCGAAAACAAGGCAATAGATTCAATGCCGGAACAGTACTCTGCAATATTTATCCCGAACTTGCTAAATACAAGAGTCCTAGGAAGAACAATAGTAGAGGGTATACCCAAGATACCCATAAGCCATTTAACGCAGTGCAGTACTATGCCGGAGAGGAATTGCCATAATCCATAAACCAGGTACAGGAATGCATAGAATCCAATTATCAACAATAGAGCTATCTTTAGCTCCTTCTTGTAGGCTTTGGCTAGAGTTCTGAGGTTCGATGGTCCAAAACAGCCTCCAAGAGCAAAGATTATGCTGCCTACTATTGAGGCGTTAATAAAAAGAGGCCAACCACTACCGGTTTGCCCAGAAATTAGCTTGCCGACACCATACCAAGCTCCATAAAAGGTAAGTAGCGATAGGACCAACCAAATAATGTTGGTTTTACGCCAGCTAGCCAATGTCACGTGCTTCGAGTTTCTATAGATAAGTAGCGCCAGAGCAAGTACCCCAAACAAAAGAGACTTCCCTAGACCACCGTAAATTTCAAAGCCGTCTTTATTAACCAAACCATGACTAATAATTCTTGGACCTAGGAAACCTGAGTAGATAATAAAGATAGCAAGAAAAACTGCTGCCCTTTTGTAGATCTGGACAGCAGTTTTGTTGTGTTTTAAGAAATCGTGTTTAGGCTTCGTGACCACTTGCGTGACGTCGACGTACTACTAGGAAAGCTCCACCGCCAATCATAGCTGCAGAAGCTGCTGTAATTAAGCCAAACTCTGGTACTAGAGAAACGTTCAGTAGTGCAACATTTAACTTGTTAGTCTCTTCAGTTGCTGTACCGCTGACACTACCACTCTCGCCGCCCTTAGTAGCAGTTACGTTAATAGATGCGCCAGTTGGGCAAAAATTCTGCTGGATGTTAACCAGGTATGTTCCTGTGCTGTTGCTCTTGGTTGTTTTAGTCTTAGTACCACAAGTAACTACGACTGACGCCTTAGATACAGGGTTGCCGCCTTCAGTCACAACACCACTGATTGATGTTTGCGAAGGTGCCGCAAAGCTTGTAGCTGGTATAAGTAAAGCTAGTACCGCTCCACTTGCCAATGCTGATAGTAATTTCTTCTTCATGCTTAACTCCTTAACACACCCTTGATAACACTTTAGTAATAATATAATGCTCTTTTATGGCGCTCTTGGCAACATTTATATGTTGTATTTTTAGACATCTCTGTATTAGTGATTCATTATTGATATAATTAATCGACGTGACAGTAAGAAAATTCGCTCAAAAACTATTCCTAACTCTAGCTATCTACGGCTTTGCCGGTTGGGTATACATAGCTTTGGTTGCACTTGTGCACCCACACACTCTAGGCATGCAGCTAACTCACTTTACTAAGTACCCACATGAGGATACCTTCGGCGAGCTGTCTTTCGTAGTTTCTTTTGTAAGCTTCTTTATCTATCAGCTAATTCGAGACGAAAAGAAAAAGTAGTCTATTTCTTCAAAACAAAGCTAACTACTAAACCTATATAAATAAGCTTAGCTGTAGCGTTAATAGTAAATGTTAAGATAATATTCTTTCTCTTATAATAAGTGAAGGATAATACTCCCCCCATAATCAAAGCTACGGGAAAAGTAAGCCATGTGCTGTGGTTGAGCGTCAAGAATACATAAAGAATGGTTGTAGCAATAGCAGCCATGGCTGGTCGAAAGATTATCTCTCCCTGCTGCTGTATAAGACCTCTAAGCAGCATTTCCTCGGTAAAAGCAAAAGCTACTGCCGCTAGAGCTATTAACGGCCATGAGTAGCCAACAAATGGATAATGATGCCTTAAGAATAAGTAGGCAATTGCCCCAACGACTTCGCCGGTAACTATCATAATAGGTAGACCATAGCCGTAACCTTTTAGCTTCAGAGCAGTTTTTAGCTCTGGATACTCTAAGGTAAACATATACCTATAAATAAGAGAAAGTAGCAAAATGACTGAATAAAGTATGACAGTAGAGCCAATAATACTTTTAGGCATAACGCTAGCTACCACCATATTGGCTACTGGGATAATTGACGCGCTAATAGCAACTTTTCTAGACTTATCACTAATAACAGCTAAAGCCGCTAGTCCTGCTAGAGCTAGAGCGTTTATATAAATACCGACTCTAGACGCCCAGAACAGTGTAGCCTCTGCAGCTACAATTAGTCCAACAACAACTAACCATATCCGGTAGTTAAGCCCCCACTCCCTAAGAGTTTTCACTAACTGCTTTCTTTTCCTAGAGAAGTACTTAGTAGATTTTGTATTCTCAAATTTATTAAAGTTATCTTGAGAAAACGAGGTAATACCCTTGACTACTGCCCCAATCCCTCCAGTTAGACCTTTCCAGAAAAGATCAATACCGGCCCTTAACTCTTTAAGGAAGTCTTTCAAAGCACACTCCTTTGAACGTAGAAGGCATAAATAAGCAGTCCAGTTAGAACTAGAAATAGCGGAAAAAAGTATTTTAGCTCTTTACGTTTTTTCGGCTTAGCCTCTGAATAAACCAGCTCCACAACAATTAAGGCAGCAATAAGAAGGACGGTATTAAGTAGTAGTACTGTCTGTCTAAGATCAAGTATTCGCTCCAGTGGAAAGTGAAAAAACATGAGGGGTTAATAAGTCTCCAAAATCTAGCATAACAATAATACAAACTGCGTAAAAAGTCAATTTAGTTATATACTAATCATGTTTTATGCTTAGAAGTCTGTATAAATATATTAGTTGCTAGTCAGGCTTTCGGACCATGCGCAGCAAAAATAAGTGCTAGGCTGGATAGTTGACAATCCCCAGAAGTCGGGTATAGTAGCTTTTAAGAATCTTATAAAGGAGTACGTATGCCCGGACGTATAAATGATGAAAGTTTAGCGTATGACATGGCGGTAGTGATGGATCCGTATATGACTACAGCTTCCCAACTGAGAGTATATTTTGATCAATTTTGCGATGCGCCGCCAGATGAAAAAAGAGCTTACGGAGTTGAAGAACTATGGTCTACTAGAGACGCTGAATCGACCTCATTATTTTTAGCCGCATATATGGGAAGGTTTAATAACGGCACTTTGGCCCATCGCCTTGGGCTGAACGTCCAAGCGTACGTCAAAGCAGCTCATGAAGCTGCGGAAGATATGGACCACCAATACAGAGTGAGCGAAGAACTTGAAGAGGTTGGGAATCAAGTCACCTTTGGAGATGTTAAAACCTTTGGCAGTTATACCTTCGAGGAATTATCTGAGCTTAGCGATGAGGGAAAGCTAACTGCCTTGAGACGCACCCAAGCCAACAAAGCCTTTGTTGAAGAGTTAGCGGGTATATTCGGCGTTGAGGATCTCTCTCAGCTTGGCGAGCATGGCATACTACGTGTGTTGAGGCTAGGCAACACAATGCTGCACGGCGGCGGTTATAGAGAGATCAGGTAAATACTGTTAGCGGCGGTTATACGCCATCAGCTGACAGTTATTCTTTTTGGAAGAACGGGTAACATTAGCCTGATTTGACATTTTACTTAGTCTCCAATCAAAAAAACTAATATAATACCTACTAACTATGCCATTATCTACTAAGCCATATAGGGGTGCTAGAGATTTTTATCCTGAAGACAATCGTCTTAGAAAGTATATTTTTTCTGTTTGGCGTAGTGTAGTTGAATCTTTTGGCTACGAAGAGTACGACGCACCAATTTTAGAGCCAATGGAGATATACGCAGCTAAAACTGGAGAGGAAATAGTTAAGGATCAGACTTACTCCTTTAAAGACCGAGGCGACCGCCAAGTCGTCATAAGGCCAGAAATGACCCCTACTGTTAGTCGAATGGTAGCCGGGAAGCGCCAAGAACTAGCCTATCCACTACGTTGGTACAGTATCCCTAACCTCTGGCGCTACGAGAGGCCTCAGAATGGACGCTTAAGAGAACACTGGCAACTTAACGTAGATATTTTCGGCGTTGAATCACTAAACGCAGAAACAGAGTTAATAAACATAGTTGACGCAATTTTCAGGAAGTTTGGCGCTAATGAGACTATGTATGAGATTAGACTTAATAACAGAAAACTCACAGACGCAATTCTTAAAGACTATCTGAAACTACCAGACAAGACCGCAGATAAAGTTTCTAAGCTCATTGATCGCTATCATAAAATGGACAAAACCAAATTCGTTGGTGCTCTTGACGACATTCTCTCTGCCAAGGAAAAGGAGCGAGGCGTAAGCGAAAAGCTTATGAGCTTACTTGCTAGTAAAAACCTTAAGGATTTGCCTGATGAGCTTACAAAACTTGCGGCCACTAAGGAACTAAATCAGACCTTCGATTCACTCAAGGCTCTAGGCATTAAAAACACGCTCTACGATCCAACTCTTGTCAGAGGCTTTGACTACTACACCGGTATCGTCTTTGAGGTTTACGATAAAAACCCCGACAACAACCGCTCCATGATGGGAGGAGGCCGCTACGACGGCTTGGTTGGCCTATTTGGTGTCAGCCCAGTCCCTACAGCTGGTTTTGGTTGGGGCGACGTAACGCTTGAGAACTTTTTAAAGGGTCACCACTTACTACCTAATTTGCCAAGCGAAACCGATCTTTATGCAGCTATCATAACCAAAAACAAAGAAGGCGCCTACGGTCTTATTGCCAGCCTTAGAAAAGCAGGACTAAACGTAGCAACAGATATCTCTGGACGTAAACTAGCAGCTCAACTAAAGACAGCTAACAAAAAGGGCGTAAACTCAGTAGTAATTCTTGGAGACGATGAACTTAAAAGTGGCAAAATTACCCTGAAAGACATGTCTAGCGGTAAAGAGATTCAGCTTTCAACTAGCGATCTAATTAAGAGGTTTAAAGGCTAAATGACCGCAACAAACCATGCCTTAACCGGCGCTGTCATTGGTCTAGTCGTTGTAAGTCCAGTGATCGCTATACCAGCCGCCTTTCTATCTCACTACGCTCTGGATATGATCCCTCACTTTAAAGCGTCACTGGAACTAAAAAGCCTTGTTAAAACAAAAGCCTACACCAAGTACCTTATTACCGAAGCATCTCTATGCTTTTTAATAGTCCTGGGCCTTTTCCTAAAACAACCCTACCACTGGCAAATAGCAATTATCTGTGCCTTTTTGGGCGCGGCCCCAGATCTACTGCAAATAAGAAGATACCTGTACTTAAAGAACAATAAGAAGTTTAAGGAAAATTGGAGCGAAATCCTGTCTCGTAAAATTCAGTGGTTTGAGCGCCCCATAGGCGCTGTAGTGGAAGCTGCTTGGTTTATTGGGATGGGTACCAGCTATCTTATCTTAACCGGTATAGTAAAAAACTAGATAATCTGTTAATCTAAGTCCCTATGACCGTAGAAAGCACACAGATTAGCCCAACTAGACTGAAGATTAGAGTCAGCGCTAATAAGGACGAACTAGACTCTATTAAAACCAGAGTACTTCTATCTTTAGCTAGCGACGTCAAGATAGCTGGCTTTAGAGAAGGTAAAGCCCCTGCTAATTTAGTAGAAAAGTATGTCGATCCTAATCTACTTAGCAATCAGTTTCTAAATGAAGCCGTCAATGAGCTATACTACAAAGCCATAAGACAAGAAAAGCTAAGAGTAGTTGCCCAACCCGAAGTTAATATAACTAAATTTGTGCCTTTTGAAACGCTAGAGTTTACTTCTGATACTGACTATGTTGGCCCGGTTAAGCTGCCAGACTACTCTAAGATCAAAGTTACAAAGGACCGTGTCAGCGTAACGGCTAAGGACGTAACCATCGTCTTAAATAACCTGGCTAGTCGCCAAGCAGCAAAAAAGAGCGTTACTAGAGCCTCTAAAATGGGCGACGAAGTAAATATAGACTTTAAAGGCGTTGATCCTAAGACTAAAAAAGCTATCCCAGGAGCTGAAGGCGCTAAGTTCGACTTAATTCTCGGTAGCAACTCCTTTATTCCCGGCTTTGAAGATGAATTAGTTGGACTTAAGAGTGGTCAAGATAAGACGTTTACCATTACATTTCCAAGTGACTACGGTGCAAAAGAACTTCAATCTAAGAAAGTCGAGTTTAGCGTTAAGGTTAACGAAGTTAAAGAACTTTCAACTCCAAAGCAAGACGATGCTTTCGCTAAGACCATCGGTCCATTTAAAACGCTGAGCGAACTAAAAAGCGATATCAAGAAGCAGCTCACTTTAGAAAAGGAAAAAGAAAGTAGCGTAAAGCAAGAAAACGACCTACTTAATGCCATTGCCGAGAAAACTACAGTCGCCATTCCAGACTCTCTTATTGAGCAGGAAATTGATCGCCTAGAAGAGGAAGAAAAAAGGAACCTTACTTACCGCGGACAAACCTGGCAGGAGCACTTAAACGAAGAAGGCATCGATGCTAAGACTCATAGAGACAGACAACGACCTGTAGCTGAGAGTAGAATCAAGTCCGGGCTAATCCTAGGTGAAATATCTGAAAAAGAAAATATTGAGGTATCAGATAGCGAAGTTAACGCTAGGGTAAGCGAATTAAAGAAGCAGTACACTGATCCAACTATGCAGGCTGAGCTAGATAAGCCAGAGAACCGCCGCGATCTTCACAGCCGTCTAATGATCGAAAAAACTTTAGACAGACTTAAGAAGATCAGCAGCTAAATTAGCACTCCCACTTGACGAGTGCCAAACACGGGATATATAATACTTTCTATATGAGGAACCAAATTTTAATCCCAACAGTTATTGAAAATGAAGGCCGCTATGAACGTGCCTACGACATATACTCTCGCCTATTAAAAGACCGAATAATTTTTCTAGGTAACGACGTTAACCAAGCTAGCGCTAACATAGTCGTAGCTCAGCTTCTTTTCCTTCACGCCGAAGATCCCAAAAAGGATATTAACTTCTACATTAATAGCCCTGGCGGCAGTGTTTATGACGCTCTAGCTATTTATGACACCATGCAGTACGTCTCAAATGACATCCAGACTGTTGGCATAGGCGTCCAAGCCTCAGCAGCTGCATTCCTACTAAGTAGTGGCACAAAAGGCAAAAGATACATCCTGCCTAACTCCTCGGTAATGATTCACCAACCATCCAGCGGCACACAGGGTAAGGTTACTGATCAAGAAATAGATCTCAAAGAAGCCTTAAGAGTCAAGAAACTATTAGAAGAGATAATGGCCAAAAACACAGGCCAAAAGCCTTCTAAAATTCACGAAGACATGGAAAGAGACAAGTGGCTAAGTTCAGAAGAGGCTGTTAAGTACGGTATCGTAGATAAAATCTTTAAGACCAAAGACCTAAAAAAGTAAGCTATTTGGAGCACGCCCCCTAACTTAGCCTAGCGTAAAGCACAGTATTATGGTATTATATCGCGATGGCAATAAA
>Ga0335073_10001889_pt1 | contig 28450 bp, 25 predicted proteins | sample Lox_Sample_22_FD_207093 | JGI IMG/M metagenome (GOLD analysis project Ga0335073, IMG submission 207093) | Soil microbial communities from Loxahatchee National Wildlife Refuge, Florida, United States - Lox_Sample_2.2 | ecosystem: Environmental > Terrestrial > Soil > Wetlands | place: USA...
GACACTGTCAGCGGTTTGGGCGAGGGTCGTCAATTCTTTGGCAAGCTCCTGTTGCGGCGTCACTCATTGGCTCCTTTGGGCAACGGTTGATGTCTAAGGCGGGTCTTTTAGCGCCGGCTCGACACCGGCTTGTAAATCTCGGCCGCGGCCACCACCGTGTTGCAGTGGATGGTGACGGTATCTTCGACGTGATTCGCGTAGCCGCCGGCGTAGGTGACCATTACCGGAATGTTGCGCGCGCGCGCCGCGCGAAACACCAGCTCATCCCGCTGCTTGAGGCCGTCGATGGTCAGGTTCAGTCCGCCCAGCTGGTCTTCGTAGTACGGATCGGCCCCCGCCACATAGCAGATGAGCTCCGGCGCAAACTGCCGCAGACCTGAGCTTAGTGCGTTGTCGAGCCAGGCCAGATACTCCCGGTCGCCGCAGCCATCCGGCAGGTTCACATCGATCGATGACGGCGGCTTCGTGTACGGATAATTGTGCTCCTGATGCAACGAAATGGTGAAGACGTCCTTGGCCGTGCCCAAGCGGGCGCTGCCGCCGAGCCCGGCGCATAGCACCGGCGGCGATGAGGACGGCAAGCTGCTTGCGCCTCGTCCTGCAGTGCCGAAGATGAAGGCCGTTCCGTTGCCCTGGTGTACGTCGCAATCGACTGTCATCGCGCGCCGGATGCGTCCGCGGCTCTGCATAACGCGAATCGCAACCGCGAAGTCGTTGATCATGCAGAAGCCTTCGCCGTGCTCGGGAAACGCATGATGGAATCCGCCGCCGATGTTGATGCAAACACCGTCCGCCAGCGAGCGCTCGGCCGCCAGGATCGAGCCGCCGGTGTGCAGCATGAAGGCATCGACCACCTGCGGCGAGTACGGTATCTCCATCTGCAATTCTTCGCGCGGGCTGAGCGCGCCTTCCATCAGCTTGTTGACGTAATGCGGGGAGTGCACCAGGGTGACCTCGGATTCGCTCGCCGGCTGCGGCACAAGGAAGTCGCTTTCCTCGGCGACCTGCTCGTGCAACAAGCGCTCGCGAATGAGCCGGAATTTGTCGGCGCGAAAGATATGCTCGCCGATGGGCAGGTAATACTGTTCGCTATAGACCAGCTTGAAGGGCAGCATGGGTCCGGTCCGCCAAACCTTCGATTTTAGAGCGTGATTCGAGGAATTCGCCAGCCTGCTAACATGACCCAGTATGGCCTCCGCCGTACAACTAGGCTCCCTGCGCCGCGCCGCCGGCTACAACCTGCTGGCGACGGCGGGAGTTGTGCTGGTCGCGGTGTTTGTTCTGTGCGCGATTTTTGCGCCCTGGATCGTACCCTATGACCCTGCGCGCATCGACCTCCCCGCTCGCCTGATGGGCCCTTCGCCCGCGCACTGGTTCGGCACCGACGAGCTGGGACGCGACGTCCTCGCGCGTATCGTCTACGGCGCGCGCATCTCCATGCTGGTCGGCAGTTGCGTGGTTGCAGCTTCACTGACTCTAGGGCTGATCTTCGGCTCCATCGCCGGCTACTACGGCGGAGTCACCGATCGCGTGCTCAACGTCGTCGTGATGAATGCGTTCATGTCGTTTCCCGGAATTCTTTTAGCGATCGCGTTCGTGGCTTTTCTTGGCCCGGGAATCTTTAACCTGATCTTCGCGCTCTCGCTCGGTGGATGGGTGGGCTACGCGCGCCTGGTGCGCGCACAAGTGCTGGCGGTGCGCGAGCGCGAATTCGTTGAGGCCGCGCGCGCTTTGGGTGCGAGCGACGTGCGCATCATCACGCGGCATATCCTGCCCAACATCATTCAGCCGGTCATCGTGCAGGCGGCGATCGGCATGGCGGGCGCGATTCTCGCCGAAGCCACTATGAGCTTCCTTGGGCTCGGCGTTCCCCCGCCGACCGCAAGCTGGGGCACGATGCTGAACGACGCGCGCTCCCACCTGTTCGACTCGCCCCACCTGGTGCTGTTTCCCGCCGCGGCCGTGATGCTGGCCGTGCTGTCGTTCAACTTCATCGGCGACGGATTGCGGGATTACCTGGATCCAAGGGCGAGGATTGAAGTCGGCATCTAGCAGTTTGCGGTTGCCACTAAGTGTTTGGAGAACTGGCGCCAGTGCTAGGAGTCAGGAGCACTCACGCAAGGATGCATTGAACGCTTCAAATAAGCTCGTACCCTCAAAAAGGCCCTTGACCTCGAGTACATGCCTGGCAGGACCGGCGAGGAGAACCTTGCTCCGGATGGCGGTGTCATGGCAGGCTACAAAGGCCACAGGGGCTGGTTCGTGGGCACAGTCAACCAGCCAAAGAGCCGATGCAGGACGTAAGCCACATCGTAGGGAAAAATGGAGACGAGCGGCTTGCCTCCCCATTCCCAGGGGTAAGGAACAAGCAGCCAAATGCCGAAGATCGCCGAAACGAAACGGCCGTTCAAGGACTGCAGAAAACCGGGATTCAACAGCAGATAAGTGGCCACCAGCGGGAAGGTGACAATCGACAGCACACGCGTCTGATCGCCGACAAACGGGAGCAACAGCAGTAGCCCTGACAGGACAATCAGAAAAGGTAGAGCTATCTTTCCTCGCTCGGCATATTTTGCGACGGCAATCCATCCGACTCCAAGAACAGACCACACTATGTATTGGAAATGATAATAGAAGAAACTGATATATAGCCTGTAGAACTGTTGCAGGAAATAGAGTCTCCCAAAACTTGCATCGATTCCAAAATGACTGAACGTAAGAATCAGAACCACCTTTCCCAAAACCACTCCCACCAGTGAAGTTATCGCCCACCGGATCGGGTATTCGCTTTTAGTGTTCAGGACAAACGATAGAAACGATGCCACTAGCAGCGCCCCGAATGCAACCAAAGCCTGCTCGAAATGCTGCATTCCAAGCAGGACGCCGATGACTAGAGTGAGCCACAAATGCCTTCGCACAACGAACAGCAGCAACATGAGAGCCAGAGTTACCGAGTCCATCCCTACCCACAAGTATGCTGTGGCCGATACCGGGAGGGCCAGGAAAATAACTAGTGAGGTGCGTGCATCCCGCTCTTCAAAGTGCGACCAGACAAATGCAATAAAGGTACAAGTGAAGGCAACGGAGAACAGCAGATGAAAATAGAGGAAGGATTGCTCGCTCCGGATTCCCAGACGCCACGCTAAGAATGGACTGAGCCAGTTCCAGAAAAGATACCGACTGATAGGTTCGGTGAAGGGATTGCGAAATGGATTGAGGGAAATGGCCCTCCAATCCTCAAGATTCGGCATATACCAAATTCCGGTCTTGATAAACGACACCGCCAAGGCGAGTGCGATCAAGCGGCTCGGTTTCGAGTGATAGACGAACCTTTCTATAACGTCAATGAGTCGCACACGGTTTCCAACCACGCTTGATCTTAACATCCGTGTGGCCGCGTTTCGCGTTGATAGCCATTGGACAGAGGCTGACGCCCCACCTAACTTCATGACGCCGCTGCGCGGTCATTTTCATCGCCAACTGTCAACCACTGTGCTGCACAGCGGCAAGCCAAATGCTAATTGCTAAGTGCCAAGTGCCCAGTGCTAACATCCAATGACCATGCCAACAACCGAAATCGCCTACCTCGGCGGCGGATGTTTCTGGTGCGTCGAGGCCGCCATCAAGCAGCTTCAGGGAGTCGAGTCGGTCCGCTCCGGCTACATGGGCGGACATGTCGCCAATCCCACCTATCAGCAGGTGTGCTCGGGCCACACCGGCCACGTCGAGATTGCCGAGATCACCTTCGATCCCGCAATCATCAGCTTCAACGACCTGCTCCACGTCTTCTTCACGCTGCACGATCCGACGACGCTCAACCACCAGGGCAATGACGTCGGCGAACAGTATCGGTCGGTGATCTTCTATCGCGATGAAGCCCAGAAGAAGACGGCGGAAAAGGTCATCGCGGAACTCACGCGTGACCAGGTGTTCAAGGACCCGATCGTCACCGCCATCGAGCCTGCGTCAACCTTTTGGGTCGCCGAGGACTATCACCAGGATTACTTCGCCAACAATCCCGTCCAGCCCTATTGCATGTTTGTGGTCGCGCCCAAGGTGAAGAAAATTCGCGAAAAGTACGCGCAGCGGCTGAAAGCGTAAGCCCCTCGCGCAGTGGCTACTTCCAGAGCTTAGTGGGGGATTTCACGTGGGGCGGTGTGAAAACCCCGTCCAAGAGCAATGCGAGCCGGTATCGCCGCCTCCATCGTGTCCAACCAGGCGATAGCTAAGTAATATAAAATAAATAGCTTACAAGTTTTCTGCGGCAGACCGACAGGGCGGCCTCTTTCGGCATGCGCCTTGCTCATACATACGTAAGCCTTGGAGGCAGTTGTGACCAGAGTTGTGCGGTTCCTTGTGGGGTGGACCATTTTCGCCTGCGCGAATCTTCTTTTCGCCAGCATCCATCCTGTGCCGCTGGACAAAAACACGGATGCCGCGAAGTGCGCCGAGTGCCACGCCGACAAAACCAAGGGCAAGTTCGTCCATTCGGCCATCGCGACCGGTTGCACCAGTTGCCACGAAGTCCGTGTTAACAAAGATGTTACCCGCATCAAGCTGACGACCACGACGACCCAGGCGCTCTGCCTCACCTGCCATGCCGATCACAACGCCGCCGACCTGAAAGGCAAGGTCCATCCGCCGGCCGTCCGGGATTGCGTCAAGTGTCACGATCCGCACGAATCCGACAACAAGTTTCAACTGCTGAAGCCGACCTCCGGTGATAAAAACCAGAACCTTTGTCTGGAATGCCACACCCAGGGGCTGAACGTTCCTGCCGGCGGCAGCCGCCACGCGGCGCTCGACATCGGCTGCGACACCTGCCACGTCACTCACAAGACTGGTGAGCGCGGCAAAGAGGAATTCGATTATCACCTGACCAAGGCCCCTCCGGCGCTGTGTCTTGATTGCCACGACCCCAAGGATGAAAGCCTGATCAAGGCGCACCAGGGCCAGCCGTTCGCCACTGCCAATTGTGTGCAGTGCCACAATCCGCACCAGTCGTCGCAGCCCCACTTATTGCAGGCCTTCACCCATCCGCCGTTCGCGATGGGAGCCTGCGACACCTGTCATCAGCCGGCGAAAGACGGCAAGGTCGTCCTCACCCAAAGCGATTCCAAAGCGCTATGCGTGACCTGCCACAGCGATGTAGCGGAGAAGATCGATAAGGCCAAGGTCCCGCATCCCGGTGCGCAGGGCGATTGCATCACCTGCCACAATCCGCATGCCGGCAAGTCGCCGGGGTTCATTCAGCCCGATCCGGTGAATGCTTGTCTCGCTTGCCATAGCGAGCAGGCGGAGGAGTTCAAGAAGGCGTACCTGCATGAGCCGGCCTTCGAGCTGGGCTGCGCCACCTGCCACGAACCCCACGGCGGCGACAACGAACATCTGCTCCGGGCAAAAGGCAACGCTTTGTGCCTGGAATGCCATGGTCCGGATTCGAGGCCGCAGAAGCTGGAGGCCGAACATGTACTGACCATCTTCAACGGCAAGGTAAAGCTGCCCGAGGACTATTACCAGAAAAACAAGGTCGGCATTCTTCCCATCAGGTACGGCCTCGGTCATCCCCTGCTGGGGCATCCGGTGCAGGACGTCATGGATCCGGCCGACATCACGAAAGTTAAGACCCACATCACCTGCATGACCTGTCATCAGCCACACGCTTCTGCGCAGCCGGGGCTGCTGATCAAGGACCAGGCCAATAACATGGCATTCTGCGACAACTGCCATAAAAACCGGCTGACGCTGAAGTAGGAGAGATTGAGGTAGAGTGATGAGCAAGTTTCGCCGTAAATGGATTCGACTCGACTACGCTCTGACCGTAGCCGCGCTGATCCTGGCTTCGCTCTTTCCGAACGCCGCATTTGCCGGCAAGAAGAAAAAGAACGAGACTCCGGCCGCTCAGCCGGCCGCTCCCGTCCAGAAGCAGGACACCAGCAGGCTGGTCTGGCCGACCCCGCCCAACATTCCGCGCGTTCGCTATAGCAACTATTTCGCTGGCATGCCGCTCGACTATACGCCGCTCGCCGAGCAGCCCAAGAAAAAGTCGACCTGGATGGACCGCCTGGCCGGGGTGCAGGACGCCAACAATAAGCAACACTTCAAGCCGGTGCCATTCCAGTTGCTGGCGCCTTACGGCATGGCAGTGAACTCCAAAGGCGATCTTTATGTCGCCGATCAAAGGGTGGGCGCCATCTTCATCTTCAACACCGAGACGAAAGAGACCAAGCTCATCGCCAATGGACGCGACGCCACCTTCGGCTTGATCAACGGCGTGGCCTTCGACGACGATGACCGCCTGTTCGTCACCGACGGCAAGCTCCGTCGCGTGCTGGTCTTCGACAAGACAAACAAGGTCGTAGATCAGATCAAAGATGGCCTGATCGATCCCGTCGGCATTGCCATCGACACCGAGAACCGCCAGCTCTACGTGGTCGATACGCAGGCGGACCAGGTGGTCGTCTACGACGCAGATACCCTCAAAGAGAAGCGTCGCATCGGCACCGGCGGCAAGAAGCATGTACTCACCACGCCGGGCGACTTTTCGCTTCCCACGTTTGTCGCGTTGGACAACGACGGCAATGTGTACGTGACCGACACCTTGAATTACCGCGTAGAAATCTTCGACGCCGACGGCAACTTCATCAGCCAGTTCGGCAATCATTGCGATGGTCCGGGCTGCTTCGCCCATCCCAAAGGAATCGCCGTCGATAGCGACGGTCACATCTGGGTTGCCGATCCCATGCTCGACCTGTTGCAGGCGTTCAATCGCGACGGCCAGCTCCTGGGAATCGTTGGCGGCCACGGCAATTTACTCGGCCAGTTCTCCTCGCTTGACGGCGTTTACATCGACAAGAACAACCGCATCTTCACCTCTGAACAGTTTCCCGGCCGCGTGCAGATGTTTCGCTACATCACCGATGCGGAAGCCGAGCAGTTGAAGAAAGAGAAAGACGCCGAGCGGGCTGCGAAGGCGGGCGAGAAAGCGGCATTGGAGAAGCCGGCCGCCGCTCCTGACGCGACTTCCGCCAAGACCGAGGCGAAATAACAGCCTGACCGCGCACGCCGGCGTCAACGGACCGGCCCGTCACAGGCGACGAAATCCTGCTTCCGCGCGGCGAGTCCGCAGGATTCGCTCTTCTCGTCGCTGCTAGAATCAAGGCTGGTCATGCCGGCGAATCCAGCGCAAGAATCCGTCGCGTCCGTTTCTGTGGGACAGCACCGTCCCGTGCCGATGCTCGATTTGAAGCGGCAATACGAGAGCATCAAGGATGAAATCGCCGCTGCCATCGAGCAGGTACTGGCCTCGCAGCATTTCATCGGAGGGCCCGAGGTCGAGGCCTTCGAGCGCGAGTCGTCCGAGTACCTCGGCGTGCGCGCCAGCGTGGCCTGCGCTTCCGGTACGGATGCGCTCTGGCTGGCCTTGCAGGCGTGCGGTGTTGGGCCGAACACCAGCGTCGTCACCACCCCGTTCAGCTTCTTCGCTTCCGTCAGCTCGATCGTTCGCTGCGGCGCAACGCCGCTTCTCGCCGATATCGACCCCTCGACGCTCAATCTCGATCCCGCCAAAGTTGAGAATGCGCTCAAGCGCGGTCGCAACATCCGCGCCGTCATGCCGGTGCACCTGTACGGACAGTGTGCTGACATGGAGCGCCTGGGCCGGCTCGCCCAGGAGCACGGGGTCGCGATCATTGAAGATGCGGCACAGGCCTTCGGCGCGGCGTGGAAAGGCACAAAGGCCGGCGCGCTGGGCAGAGCAGCGGGTTTCAGTTTTTATCCTACGAAAAACCTGAGCGCCTACGGGGACGGCGGTTGCGTGACCACGAACAATGAGCAAGTGGCGCAGCACGTTCGCCGCTTGCGCAATCACGGCAGCGAGCGCCGCTACTATCATCAGGAGATCGGCTGGAACAGCCGCCTGGACGCCCTGCAGGCCGCGGTGTTGCGCGTCAAGCTCCGCTACATTGACGACTGGAACCAGCGGCGGCGGATCGTCGCCTGCCGCTATCACGGCCTGTTCGCCGCTGCGGGGCTGCTGCAATCCGGCGCGCAAGATGTCACTTCGCAGGCGCCCGTCACCCTGCTCGCGTCGCTGCACGACGCCTATCACATCTATCATCAGTTCGTCGTGCGCGCGCTGCAACGCGATCAGTTGCGAAGTTTCTTAACTGAGCAGAGGATCGGGACCGAGGTCTATTATCCTGTACCGCTGCATTTGCAGGAGTGCTTCGCCTATCTGGGATACAAGGCCGGTGATTTGCCGGAGTCGGAGCGGGCAGCGAAAGAGGTGCTGGCGTTGCCGATGTTCCCCGAGCTTCGCGAGGACGAGCAGCGGCGGGTGGTGGCCGCAATCGCGGACTTCTATAGCGGGTAGAGCAACGCAACTGCAATCAATGATTCTTGCCGTTGTCATTGGCCTGCGATTGCCCGGCGCAGCATTGCCGACAACTCTTCGGGATCGTGCACCGGCGGCTGACACGCAAAATCGGTACACAGGACCGCCAGCGACTTCTTCTCTTTCAGCGCCGGCAGGTTTGGGATCGTCTCCGCCAGCACCGGCGGCAGGTTCTGCGCCACAGCCTCGCTGTCGGTGAGCTGAACTACGGCTTTGTTGAGAGCGAACGGCGCAATTGCAGCTTTCAGCAGCCCAACCGCATTCTCATCCTCCCCGACAACCACGACCTGCGTGTGCGGCCGCGACAGCCAGGTCGCCGCGATTCCGTACGTCCCGGCGTAAATCCCGAACTGCTCCGCCGCCCCGGCGAATACTTCCAGGGCCTTTTGCGCCACATCGCGATAAACGCTGTCATTCGTGTAAGCATGGATTCGCAGCAGCGTGATCGCGGCGCTGGGATTGCCAGCCGGAGTGGGCGCATCCTGGAAAGGCTTGCGCCGCGCCGACAGCGCTCCCAATTGCAACTTCTCTTCCAGCGATGCTTCGGTGTCGAAGAAGCCGCCGTTGGCCGTGTCGGCAAAGCGGCGAATCATCTCATCGGCAATGCGCCGCGCGAAATTGAAATAGCTGATGGCGGCGGTGATCTCGTAGGCATCCAGGCAGGCCAGCGCGGTGAATGCGTAGTCATCGAGCATGCCGGGGATGAAGCGCTTCTCGGGGGTGGGATCGGCATAGGCGATGACGTGCGCCAGACCGCGCTCGTCGTGCCAAGCCTGCGACAAGATGCGATCGAGCGAGCGCAGCGCAAACTTGCGCGCATCGTCGAGCCCCAGGATCTGCGCCGCCTGCAAGTATGCCGACACGCACATCGCGTTCCAGTTCACGTATAGTGTCTTGTCCACGAACGGGGTCGGGCGCTTCAGCCGCGCCGCGTAGAGCTTGGTCTTCGCGGCGGCAAGCACGTCCAGCGCCTTGCTGACCTCGATGCCCATTCGCGAGGCGACTTCCTCGGGCAAGGCGCGCACCCACAGAACGTTCTTTGCAGGATTGTGGTGCATCTCGCCCGTTTCCTCGATGTCATAGTGCAGCGCCGCTGCCTCGAACTCTTGATCGCCGAGGACAGCCTTCGCCTCGTCGCGTGTCCAGGTAAAGTAGTCGCCGTCGTCATCAAGGTTGATGTCAGCGTCCTGTGAAGCGTAAAACCCGCCGTGCTCGCGGTCGCTGAGCCACTCATCCATCCAGCGGACGATGTCGCGCGCCACGTGGGCGTAGAACTCGAAGCCGAAGACCTGGTAGGCATGCACGTAATTCTTCAGCAACTCCGAGTTGTCGTACGACATCTTCTCGAAGTGCGGCACCGTCCAGTGCTCGTCCACCGAGTAGCGATGAAAGCCGCCCGCAAGCTGGTCGTAGACGCCGCCGCGCGCCATCATCGTCAGCGTGGTCGTAATCACGGTGGCAACGCGTTCTTCGCGCGTGCGCGCATACCAGTCCATCAGCAAGTCGAGCGCCCCCGGATGCGGAAATTTGGGTGCACTGCCAAAGCCACCATTCTTCTCGTCGAAGATGGGCAGCGCCGACTGCACCATGATGCCGACCAGCCGCGCCGAAAACTCCGTCTGGCGTCCGGCAAAACTCTCGGCGCCACGCAGCACGCCCATTGCTTCGTTGGCCGACGTCAACACCTCATCGCGGCGCTCGCGATAAGCATCGGCGATGGCCAACAGGATCTTCGTGAAGCTGGGCCGTCCCCACTGGTCGACCGGCGGGAAGTAGGTTCCCCCGTAAAACGGGCGGCCATCCGGCGTGAGAAATACCGTTAGCGGCCAGCCGCCGGTGCCGGCGATGGCCGAGATGGCAAGCTGATATCGGCTGTCGACATCGGGACGCTCGTCGCGATCGACCTTGACCGCAATGAACTCGCGGTTGATGATCGCGGCCGTCTCGGCATTCTCGTACGACTCGCGGTCCATCACGTGACACCAGTGGCACCACACCGCGCCGATATCGAGCAGAATGGGCTTGTTCTCGCGTTGCGCAGCGGCAAAAGCCTCTTCGCCCCACTCGTGCCATTGGATGGGCTGATGCATCGCGGAACGAAGGTAAGCGGACGAGGCGCGCGCCAGCGAGTTGGTGGCTTCTGCCATGGGAGTTCAGTCTAGCAGGGACGGCGCAGGGAGTTGGATCGGTCCTGTTCACAACGGAGAACACCGAGCGTACAGAAAGATAAACTCAAACTTCTTCCTACGCTCTGTGTGCTCCGTGGTGAAATACTCCTGCTGTACGATACGGCAGCTATGAAGAGTGAAGAAGCGCTGGCGAAGATTGCGCGCGGTGTGGCGAAATTCCAGAGCGAGGTTTTTCCCGCGCATCGTGCGCAGTTCGAAAATCTTAAGCATGGGCAGGCGCCCATTGCCATGTTCTTCACTTGTGCCGACTCGCGCATTGTGCCCAATTTGATAATGCAGATTGAACCCGGCGAGGTCTTTATTGAGCGGACTCCCGGCAATATCGCTCCCAGGTACAGCGATCACGTCGGCGGCGTGACCGCGAGCGTCGAGTATGCCATCCAGGTGCTGCATGTCCCGTTGATCATCGTCTGTGGGCACACGGATTGCGGCGTTGTGAAGGCGCTGCTGAATACGGAGCAAGCGGCCGGCCTGCCGGCGCTGCAAAGCTGGATGCGGCACGCGCTCCCGGCGCGGGAACGGCTGCTGTGCGACCATCGGAATGCCTCCCACGACGAAAAGCTGCGCCTCTTGACTGAGTACAACGTGCTGGCGCAGCTCGAAAACCTGAAGACGCATCCTTCCGTTGAAGCGCGGCTGGCCAGCGGCGACCTCGCCCTGCAAGGCTGGGTATACGACATCGCGAGCGGTTCGGTCTTTGTCGCTGAACAAGCGGCCGGAGTTTTCAACCTGTTGTCCCCCGATTAGCCGGCGTGAGATGTAGCCGCCCGCTTCGTTTGACACGCGCCGCTTAGCGCCCCTAGTCTTTTCTTTTCCTCATGAAAGTCCTCGTCCTCGGTAGCGGTGGTCGCGAGCACGCGCTGGTTTGGAAGCTGCGGCAATCGCCGCGCGTTACCAAGCTATATTGCGCTCCGGGCAATGGAGGCATCGCTGCGGATGCGGAGTGTGTGGCCGCGGACTTGCGGGATGTTCCCTCGCTGGTGCAGCTCGCGAGCCGATTGAATCCCGACATCACCGTGGTTGGGCCGGAGTTGCCCTTGACCCTGGGCATCGTGGAGGAATTCCAGCAGCGAGGCTGGCCCATCTTCGGTCCCACGCGCGCTGCCGCCCGCCTGGAATCGAGCAAGAGCTTCGCTAAGGAATTCATGCAGCGGTACCGCATTCCCACAGCAAAGTACTCGGTGTGCGCGACCAATGAGGAGGTCCGCGAAGCGCTCAAGCTTTTCCATGCTCCTGTGGTCGTCAAGGCAGATGGGCTGGCAGCCGGCAAGGGAGTGGTCGTCGCGCAAACCCGAGACGAGGCGCAGCGCGTCGCCGAAGAGATGCTGGCGGGCAAAATGCTCGGCGAAGCCGGCAGTCGCGTTGTGGTGGAGGAATGCCTTAAGGGGGAAGAGCTTTCGTTCCTGGTGATGAGCGACGGTGAGCGAGTGGTTCCGCTGGTGGCGACCCAGGACCATAAGCGCGCCTTCGACAACGATCAGGGTCCTAACACCGGCGGCATGGGGGCCTACTCGACGGACCAGATCGTCGACGCGCAGATGCGCGAATGGCTGATGGCGCACATTGTGCGGCCCGTCATTGCCGGCATGAAGGCCGAAGGCGCGGAGTACAAGGGCATTTTGTACTGTGGCATCATGATGACCGCGCGCGGGCCGATGGTGCTGGAGTTCAACTGCCGCTTCGGCGATCCCGAAACGCAGCCGATCATGATGCGCCTGGAAAGCGATCTCGTGGAGGCCATCGAAGCGTCGATTGAGGGCCGGGCCAGCGACGGCGATTTCCGCTGGTCGCCCGATCCCGCCGTCTGCGTGGTGATGGCCTCGGGCGGATATCCCGGAGCGTTCGAGGCCGGTAAGCTGATCACCGGCATCGACGAAACTGATCGGATGTACGGCGTTAAGGTTTTTCACGCGGGCACCAGCCGGCGCGACGGCGCGTATTACAGCTCCGGGGGACGCGTGCTGGGGGTGACCGCGCGTGGCAAGGACTTGCCGGAGGCTGTCGAGCGCGCCTACGACGCGGTGATGAAGATTCGCTTCGAGGGCATGCACTATCGCAAGGACATCGCCGCCCGCGGGCTGAAGCATCTGCGGAGAGGGAAATAGCAATAAGGGCTACAGATCAGGGGCTGGAGATGAGGCGTTAGCAGCTCATTGAATCAGCAGTTTGGGGCAGGAATAAAATTGTCGATGCCATAGTTCCAGTTGCCGAAGGCATAGCATATAGCTTAGCCCAGCCCGGAGCGAAGCGGAGTGCTGGGAACGCTCCTCGCAAGTTCCTTAAGTCCAGTTTAGGGACGGCAGAAAGGCGCGTCACGAAACGAATTCCGGGAGAGGCTCTCTCGATTATTGAATATGAACACCACTCCTCTTGTCTCCATCGTCATGGGCAGCGACTCCGACCTCGAGATCATGAACGAGGCCGCGAAGATGCTCGCCGAGTTCGGCATCCCCCACGAAATCGACATTACCTCGGCGCACCGCTCACCGGCGCGCACCAGCGAATACTCGCGCGGGCTGAAGGCGCGCGGCGTGAAGGTCGTGATCGCGGGCGCGGGTGGCGCGGCCCATCTTGCCGGCGTGATTGCCGCCGAAACCACGCTCCCCGTAATCGCAGTGCCGATCCCGTCCACTTCCCTGCTCGGCCTCGACTCGCTGCTCGCCATGGTTCAAATGCCGGCAGGAATCCCGGTGGCGACCGTTGCCATCGGCAAGCCGGGTGCCACCAACGCCGGCATCCTCGCCGCGCAGATCATTGCCACCGCAGATGAGAGCGTCGCCAGGAAGCTCGACGCCTATAAGGAAAAGCTGGCGCAGGGCGTCGAAGCCAAGTCGCGCAAACTGAGGGAAAGCCGCAAGTCGTAGCTGCATCGTCCGGGCAAGCAGAACAACGCTCAAAAGGCTGGAAAGCATACACAGGTGGTTTCTGCCCTGGATCCCTCCGGGCGCTCCGTGCCCCCGTCGCCACTGACCGATCCATACTTGTTGCCTGTTTGGCGCAAAATCCTGTAACGTTCGGCAAGTGGAACATCCATGCTATCGCTGCCAGGCTGAGATCCCGGAGAACACCGCCTTTTGTCCGCACTGCGGTGCGCCACAGATTCGGGTTACGTCGCCGGAAGGCGAACCGCAACCCGGACCGCCGGCCGAAGCTCCCGGACAACTTCAGCCGCCGCCCATGGCGCCGCCGCCGTATTGGACAGGTCCCACCTATCCGCAGCAGCCGGGGGCAATCCAGTGGAACCTCGCCTGGAAGGGGGCGTTGCTGAGCGGGGTGGGCGCTGCCGCCCTGTCTTCGATTCCGTTCGTCTCCACCGGGTGCTGTCTCTGGATGCTGGGCGCGGGCGCGCTTTCGGTTGTGCTGTATCGCCGGCAGGTGCCGGACGCGCTGATCACGCCCGGCATGGGAATGAAGCTTGGCGCCCTGGCGGGAGTGTTCGGCTTTCTGGTCAACGCCATCGTCTCCACCGTGTCATTCGTGGGGCTGCATAAGAGCGGCACTTTTCGCAGCGCGATGGAAGAGCAGATGAAAAAGCAGATGGCGGGCAATACCGATCCCAAGGTGCAGCAGATGATGCGGAACATGCTCGACTGGATGAGCACGCCGCAAGGCGCGGCCACCCTGATCGCGCTGTTTCTGGTGATCTTCGCGATCGTGTTCCTGGTGTTTACCGCTGCCGGCGGCGCTCTGGGAGCGTCGATGTCCGGGAAGCGGCGCGACTTCCGCTAGTTGTCTGACCGAGATGATCACAGCCATGGTGTTCGCTATCGCGGTGCATCTGCTCGCAGTTGCCCTGCGGCTTGAGCTTTGCGTATGATGCGAGCGGCATGGCGAAAGTCTCCACCCACTCTCCCAACCTGCGCGAAAAATCACAGCTTCTTTCCGGATCGGAGATCGAGCGCACGCTGGTCCGCCTGGCGCACGAAATTGTCGAGAAAAATAACGGCGTCGCCAATCTCGGGCTGGTGGGGATCATGCGCCGCGGTGTGCCGCTGGCGCAACGCCTGGCCAAGATTCTGGGCCGTATCGAGAAGACCCCCGTGCCGGTGGGAACGCTCGACATCACGCTGTATCGTGATGACACCTCAACCGTCGGCCCGCGCCCCGAAGTGAAGCGCAGCAAGATGGAGTTCGACATTCAGGACAAGTATATTGTTCTGGTGGACGACGTGTTGTATACCGGTCGCACGGCGCGCGCCGCGCTCGACGCGTTGTTCGATCATGGCCGCCCACGGCGCATTCAGCTCTGTGTGCTCATCGATCGCGGCCATCGCGAGCTGCCGATCGAGGCAAGCTTTGTCGGCCGCAAAATCCAGACTCGGCCGGAAGAGATCATTGAGGTGAAACTGCAGGAGAGCGACGGCGCCGACAAGGTGCTGTTGCTGGAGCGGATGCCCGACGCACCATGAAGCCCCTGGGTTCGCTGCTGAGCATCGACCAGCTTACGACCGAACAGATTGAATCGATCTTAGCGCTGGCCCGGCGTATGGATCCTTCCCGTCCGCGGCAGTTGCTGCGCGGCAAACGCGTCGTGCTGCTTTTCTATGAAGCGTCCACACGGACACGGACGTCGTTCGAATTCGCCGCCAAAGCGCTGGGCGCGGTAACGACCCTGGTCACCGCTACGTCCTCCAGCATCGAGAAAGGCGAATCGCTGATCGACACCGGCTGGACCATCGAGTGCATCGGCGCGGACGTGATCGTGATGCGCCATCCCAACAGCGGCTCGGCCCATTTGCTGTCGCGCTACGTCTCTGTGCCCGTCGTCAATGCCGGGGACGGAATGCATCAGCATCCTTCGCAGGCGCTGCTGGACGCGCTGACGATCCTGAACCACAAAAAACGCCTGCGCGGATTACGCGTGGTCATCGTCGGGGACGTCTATCACAGCCGCGTGGCGCGTTCGAACGCGGAGTTGCTATCGCGCTTCGGCGCCGAAGTGATTTTCTGCGGGCCGCCGGACTTTGTGCCGGAGGTTGCCGCAACGCTGGCGCCGGGAGTTACCGTGAGCCATGACCTGAACGCCGCCTTGCAGGGCGCTGATGTCGTCATGGGGCTGCGGGTGCAGAAAGAGCGAATCACGGGCCATCATCACAGCGTGGAGGAGTACATCGCGCACTATCAAGTGACGCCGCAGCGCATGAAGTTGGCCAAGCCGGATGCGATCCTGATGCATCCCGGGCCGGTGATTCGCGGCATGGAGCTGACCAGCGAAGTGGCGGATGGGCCGCAGTCCTGCATTCACGAGCAGGTGCGCAACGGGGTAAAGATGCGCATGGCGATATTAGCAATGGTGCTCGGAGCGACGCACTGAATGGAGTCTTTGCTCATCCAACGCGGACACGTGATCGACCCGGCTAGTGGCATCGATCAGGAAATGGACGTGTTGCTGCGCGATGGTCGTGTTGCTGCAGTCGCCCCCGCAGGCCAGCTTCGCGGCCAAGCTGGGCAAACCTTCAGCGCGCGCGGCTGCATCGTTGCGCCCGGACTCATCGATCTGCACGTCCACCTGCGCGAGCCGGGACATTCGCACAAAGAGACCATTGCCACCGGCACCGCAGCGGCGGCAGCGGGCGGGTTCACCTCGGTCTGCGCAATGCCCAACCTTTCGCCGGTGAACGACTCGCCCGAGATCACGCGCTGGATGCAGGCGCCGGAACGCGGCGCGCTGGTGAACGTGTTTCCCATTGCGGCGGCAACCGTCGGCAGCATGGGCGAGAAGCTGACCAACTTCGCGGCGTTGAAGCGGGCTGGCGCGGTTGCGTTTACTGACGATGGCAAGCCGATCCTCGATGATCAAGTGATGCATGATGCCCTGCGGAAGGCAGCGCGGCTGAAGTTACCAGTCGTGCAGCATGCCGAAGATACGCGGGTCACGGTGGGCTGCTCGATGAACTATGGCCCGACCTCGTTTCGCCTGGGTGTGCATGGCATGCCGAATTCGGCGGAGTCCAGCGTCGTGGAACGTGACATTGCCCTAGTGCGCAAGACGAAAGGCCACCTGCACGTGGCGCATCTCTCGACGCGCGAGGCGTTGCAAGCGGTTCGGCTGGCCAGGAAGCAGAAGTTGCCCGTCAGCGCGGAGGCCACGCCGCACCACTTCACGCTCATCGACGAGAATGTCGGCGAGTTCGACACACATTACAAGATGAATCCGCCGCTGCGCTCGGCCGCCGATCGCGACGCGCTGATCGCAGGCATCCTGGATGGAACTATTGACGCCATCGCCACCGATCATGCGCCGCATGCCTTTCACGAAAAAGTGGTCGAGTTCGAGCGCGCTACCTTTGGCATTACCGGCCTGGAAACGGCGCTGCCGATCGTGCTGACTGTGCTGCACCATCACTTCAATCTGCCGCTGTCGCGCGTGGTGGCGCTGATGTCGACCAATCCCGCGAAGCTGTTTGGCCTGACCGGACGCGGCACGCTCGCCAAAGGCGCGCACGCCGATGTGACTATCTTCGATCCGAAGAAGAGGTGGACCTTCGAAGCTGCGCAGTCGCTCTCGAAGTCGCGGAACACACCGTTTGATGGCTGGAGCTTCACCGGCCGCGCCGTGGCGACCATTGTCAGCGGGAAGGTGGTGTACGAAGGCTAAAGGGATTCTGTCTTAAACGGCTGCTGCCTTTTAAAAATGTGACGAGAAGCTGCGGTCGCGGCAGGCAGTATGAACTGCAAAAACCGAGCGCCATAGGCGCGGAGTCAGCTTAGCCCAGCACGTAGCCGAAACCGGGGTCCCCAATTCGGGCTTCTCTTGCGCGAATTGGGTGAGGGAGGAGGAGCGCTGGGTAGATCCATTTTTTTGATTTACGAGCCGGCTTCAGCCGGCGACACCTTTCGCGGGTCTGCGACCACCGATGCGATCATCACCGCTCCCGCAGCTCCCAACGCGAACCCCAACGCAAACCGCACGAACATCCAATTCCCGTGCAGGCCGGCAACCTCCGTTGCCGCATCGAGGGCGTTGATCGCCGCCGCCGCGATCAGCAGTCGCATCGCGATCTTCCGCGAGGTGCGCAGCAGCAGCCCAATCGCGGCGCCCAGGTAAATTCCCAAACAGCGAGCGCACACCGCCACCGGCGCGCCGAAGATCCAGAACGAGCGCTCCGGCCGTTGATGACAAACCAGCGCAAATCCCTGGCGCAGCGCAAATCCTAGAGCCGGCAGGCTGTGAGTAAGGAAGTACGGAGCCGCGATTACTCCCGCGACCAGCAAGAGGGGCGCGATCGTCCAGCGATTCCATTGGAAAGCAAGTCGGCTTCGTTGAAGGGGCGTAGCTTCAGCTAGGTCGTGCGACGTCACAACTGAGTCCGGCTTTAGCCACTGCGGGAACTTGTTCTTCGTAAGGTCTCCTACAAAATTGCCGAGCTGCGCCCCTTCAAACGTGCTAGCTCAGTATCCCCATCCTCTTCCCCACCCGCTTCAGCGTTTCCAGTGCCTGGTCGAGTTCGTCCTTGGTGTGCGTCGCCGTCATGATGGTGCGGATGCGCGCCTTGCCCTCCGGCACCGTTGGAAACGCGATGCCGGTGCCCATCACGCCTTCCTTGAACAGCTCGCGCGAAAACTCCATCGTCAGCTTGCCGTCGCCGATGATGATGGGGGTGATCGGCGTTTCGCTCGCCGGCGTGTTCACGCCGCCGATGTTGAAGCCGAGCGCGCCCAGCTCCTGCTTCCAGTAGCGCGTGTTCTCCCACAGCTTGTCGATGCGCTCCGGCTCCTGCTCGAGAACATCGAAGGCCGCGATGCAGGTGGCCGCGACCGACGGCGGATGCGAAGTGGAGAACAGGAATGGCCGCCCGCGATGATAGAGGAACTCGATGAGGTCGCGCGTGCCGCAAATGTATCCCCCGAGCGCGCCGATGGCTTTCGACAGCGTGCCCACCTGAATGTCCACGCGCCCGTGCAGATGGAAGTGATCGACCGTGCCGCGGCCGTTGCGCCCCAGCACGCCGGACGCATGCGCGTCGTCCACCATCATGATGGCGCCGTACTTTTCGGCGAGCCCGGTCAATTGCGGCAACGCGCCGATGTCGCCGTCCATCGAGAAGACGCCATCGGTGATGAGCAGCTTGTGGCCGGGCTCCTTCTTCACTTCACTCAGCATCTCTTCGGCATGCGCGACGTCCTTGTGGCGGAAAACCTTGATCTTCGCGCGCGAAAGCCGCGCGCCGTCGATGATGCTGGCGTGATTCAGCTCGTCGGAGATGATGAAGTCTTCTTTGCCCAGAATCGCTGAAACCGTGCCGGCGTTGGCCGTGAACCCGGACTGGAAGACCACGCAAGCCTCGACGTCTTTGAAGCGCGCAATCTTCTCTTCCAGTTCTATGTGGATCTTCATAGTGCCGGCTATGGTGCGCACCGCTCCGGAGCCCACGCCGTATTTCTTCGTGGCTTCCAAAGCGGCCTCGCGCAGCTTGGGATGCGTGGTCAGCCCGAGATAGTTATTGGAGGCGAGGTTGATGACCTTCTTGCCGTCGAAGGTGCACACTGGCGCCTGCTCATCGTCAAGCACGCGCAGCTTGAAATAGGTGCCTTTTTGCTTCAGTTCGTTCAGTTGATCGGTAAGAAAGGAGAGCGGATTGGTACGGGCAATCGTAGTAGCCATAGTCACTCCGAAACGCGACTGAACATTTTAACGCGGATAGGAGCAAGCGGCTGGAAGGCGAGCAGCGCATCGAAGCAAAGCCTCGCAGGATTCGCCCTGCGTCACTGTCGAATACGCGGATTGAACGCCGAGTACAGCAGGTCGGTCAGAAAGTTCACCACCACATACGTCAGGCCGATCATCAGAATGCAGCCCTGCACCAGGTAGTAATCGCGATTGGAGATTGCGCTGATGGTCAGCCGCCCGATTCCCGGCCAGGAAAAGATCGTCTCGGTGACAATCGCGCCGGCCAGCAGCGCCCCGAACTGCAGTCCGACCACGGTAAGAATCGGAATCATCGCGTTGCGCAGCGCGTGCCGATACACCACCGTCCGCTCCGGCAATCCTTTTGCGCGCGCGGTGCGAATGTAGTCTTGCCCAAGCTCTTCCAGCATCGAGGTGCGAACCATGCGCGTCAGGATTGCGGCCAGCGCCGCGCCCATGGTGATCGCAGGCAACACGAGATGCGCCAGTCCGCCCGAACCCGACACAGGAAGCCAGCCCAGCTCAATCGCGAAGAACAGAATCAGGATCGGCCCCAGCGCGAAGTTCGGAAACGAAAGCCCCAGCAGCGAAACGAAGCTGAGCACGCGATCGTCCCAGCGATTGCGATGCAGCGCCGAACGGACGCCGGCGGGAATCGACAATATCAGCGCCACGGCCAGCGCCGCCAACGTCAGCTCCAAGGTGTAAGGATAAGCCTGCACAATCACGTGCCACACTGGCTGGTTGAGGCGCAGCGAGCGTCCCAGGTCACCATGCAGAATGCCGCGCCAGTAGTTTACGTACTGTTGTCCCAGCGGAACGTCGAGACCGTACGCGTGGCGCGCCGCCGCAATGTCGGTGGCCGCTGCGCCTTCGCCCAGCATCTGCTGAATGGGATCGCCGGGCACAAGATGGATCAGCAGGAACACCACCGACACGACCAGCCACACCACCGGCAGCATGTACAGCAGGCGAGAAGAAACGTAGCGCAGCATCAGCTGGCCACGGGAGTTGCCGGGGAAGATTGCGGTTGCGGTTGCGGCTGCGCGGTTTCGATCCTGACGCTCTCGACGCGGAGGCCGTCCATACTGGCTACCGTGTAACGCCGGCCATCATATTCGAAGCTGTCGCCCACGGCGGGGATTTTCTGAAGCTGGGTCAGGACGAAGCCGGCCAGCGTCTCGAAGCCTTCATCGCGCGGCAGCACGATGTGATATTGCGACTCCAGGTCGCGAATGTTGGCCGAAGCGTCCAGCGTCATGGAAGCGGCGCCGGGCGCAAACGACGGCTCGGCAATGTCGAACTCGTCCTCGATTTCGCCCACCAGTTGCTCCAGCACATCCTCCACCGTCACCAGCCCCGCGGTCGAGCCAAACTCGTCGACCACCACGGCGAGATGCCGTTTGCGCGCCTTAAACTCGGCCAGCAGATCGGCCAGCGGCTTGGTTTCCGGAACCACCAGCACCTCGCGCATGATGTGCCGCACTTCGAGGCCGCTGGGCCGCGTGACCGCGCGCTCTGACGCCATGCGATTCACGCGATAACGTAGCCAGCGCATCAGGTCCTTGGAGTAGAGCACGCCGATGATGTGCTCGGGGCCGCGCAGCGGATCGTACACCGGCACGCGGGAATGCTGATCGTCCACCACACGCTCCAGCGCTTCCTCCAGCGAAAGATTGGCCGGCAACGAGAAGATGTCCGGGCGCGGCACCATGATTTCGCGCACCGCGATGTTTTCCAGATCGAGTGCGTGATGGATCATCTCCTCCTGCGTGGGCGCCAGCAATCCCAGCCGGCGATTGGCGGAAACGATTAGCTTCACCTCCTCGGGCGAGTGCACCCCGGCCTCGCGCACCGGCCGCATGCCGAAGGCCTTCAGCACAACGTGCGTCGACGCCGTCATAAACGCCAGGAAGGGCGCGGCCACCGTCATGAAAAAATCCATCGGCCCGGCGACGGCGAGCGCGACCCGCTCGGTGCGCTGCAAGGCAATGGACTTGGGAACAACCTCGCCGAGAATGACGACCAGGTAGGTCATCAGCATGAAGGCTAGGACCACCGCAACCGCGTGAGCATAGAAGCGGGAATGCGGCAGCGGATAAAACGCAGGCTCCAGAATGTGGGCGATGGAGGCCTCGCCGATCCAACCTAACGCGAGGCTGCAGACGGTGACCCCGAACTGCACCGCATTGAGAACGCGGTCGAGGTTCTGGTGCAGCTTCTGAACGGTGCGCGCGCCGATGCGATGCGCCGCGATCATCTGCTGAAGTTGCGTTTCGCGCACGCTCACCAGGGCGAATTCGGCGGCCACGAAGAACGCGTTTGCCGCGACCAGCGATACCACCGCTACGATTCGCAGCACAACGAAAGTAACCATCGGAAAAAATCTTACCAGTTTCGAGTTTCAAGTTTCGAGTTTCGAGCGGCCAAGCGGCGCCGACGAGACTGTGGCGTAAGCGGAAATGAATTATTGCTGATCCTTGTTGTTTCTTGGCGAAGTGGGTCAAAACCCTTTCGGGATCACTTACGATGCAGCCGGTAATTCCACGTTTCGCCTAAGTAACAAACGCATCTGCTAGACTTTTCTCAGTTGGAGTGCATTGTAACCGTTGTGAGGATTGGCATATTAGCTCTCCAAGGCGACTTTGACGCGCACCGGCGGCGCCTGCAAGAGCTCGGAGCGGAAGTCGTACTGGTGCGCAATCCTGAGGACTTCGACGACCTTGATGGGCTGATAATTCCCGGCGGCGAGTCGACGACTTTTCTCAAGCTGCTGGGCGCGCAAACATTTCAACGGCTAAATGACTTCGTGCACAGCAAGCCAACCTTCGGCACCTGTGCCGGTGCGATTATGCTGGCGCGGCAAGTGGAAAATCCAAGCCAGCCCGGACTGAACGCCATCGACATCACGATTCGCCGCAACGCTTACGGCCGGCAGATCGATTCCACCATCGTCGAAGCGCCAACGGCGCTGGGAGGCGAGCCGCTGGAGATGGTCTTCATCCGCGCCCCGCGAATCGAAAACGTTGGTGACGATGTCGAGGTCTTAGCGAAACGCGGCGGCGACCCCGTGCTGGTGCGTCAGGGCAAGGTGATGGCTGCAACTTTCCATCCCGAGTTGTCGCAAGACAAACGCGTGCACCAAGAGTTCCTCAAGCTGGTAAAGAACGGAAACAGCTAGCGCCGCGCCCGGTCCCGATCGGCCTGCGGTGCTGTCAGCATGTAGTCGCCCATTCTGCCTGCAATCTCCTTCGAAAACGCCGCGCTGTAATGCACCGAATCCACGTAGAGGTTTTCGTGCTTGTCCTGTTGCATGTCGGCCAGCCACAGAACATCGCCCAGCTTGCCTTGCGCGCGCAGGTCATCCATCAACGCATAACCGTACCTGGCGCGGATGAAGCCGCCGAAGGCCTGATCGTCGTGCAGGAAGAAGTGGTAGCGGAGATCGTACTTATAGAGCGGAATCGGCTGCCACACGAAGATGGTCCGCACGCCGTACGCGGCGGCGAGCGATTCGATCATCTTCTTGTTGGCCAGCCAGCGGTCGGCCACTTCGTTCAGCACGGCGGGGTCGGCATAATTAGGCGCGGCTGGCCGCGACGTCGCCGGCTCGGGTTTGGCGAAGCGGTCCACGAGCCAATGCGCGGCGCGCACCATGGGGAGCTTGGCCAGAGGATTCGACTGCACCTTGCCGTCCATGAACTCCCGCAGGTCAGTCGTGAACTTGGGAACACCGTCGCTGAGAATGAAATCATTCAGCCCGTCGATGAACACCGCGATTTGCGGCACGTGTCCGGTGCGCAGTAGTTGCTGGAAGAGCGCCAGCTCCTGACTGCTGAAGTAAGCCGGGCGCGCGAAGTTATACACCGCGACGCGCTGCTGCGAGGCGTGCTGCGCAGTCCATTCCTGCAGGTAGGAAGGGATGGTTTCGTCGTCGGGCAGGTACCAGCCAAAGGCGGTCGATCCGCCGAAGACAAAAACGTTGGTGGCGTCAGGACGCGACGGCCACGGCGCCTGGTCCTTCACCAAGCGAAATCCCGCAGGATCGATGTTGACGAAGCGCCCGTGGAATGGGCGCTCGCGGAAGCCCGTCCAGGGCTCGTATTCGAACTCGCGATCTTCGCGCGGAGTTTCTTTCAGCAGCGCGCGCACGTCTTGCTCGCTCCAGCCGGGATAGGCAGCCTGCAGCTTGTCGGAGTTGAAGTGCTCGGTGAAGTTCAGGGCTGGGTTGGGCGCCGGATGTCTGAGGCGCAATACGTCGTACAGCGCAAGATTAATCAGCACAAGCAGCAGAATGGCGTTGAAAAAGCCAATCGCGAGGACCACATACCAGCGCTTCAGCCTGCCGGCGAGCTTTGGCGCAGGTCGCACCGCCTCGCTGATCTCGTCTTGATTACGATGGGAATGAGTAACTGGCACCGTTGGCAACAGCTCCGTGCGGGTAAGTTATATCAGAAGCTCCCTTCCTGCACGACCACTCCATTGCGGGAAACGACAATCTCATGCCGGGCCGCATGTTTCGCCGGCGCTGGCGTGCTTGCTCACCTGTCATAATGAAAGATTAACTCCAAAGAAAGAGCACTCATGGCCGAATCTCCCATTACTCCGCGCAGTGAGGATTTTGCAACCTGGTATCAGGACGTGGTGCTGCAGGGCGACATGGCCGAGCCGGCCGAGATCGTCAAAGGCTGCATGGTCATCAAGGCCAACGGCTACGCCGTCTGGGAAATCTTGCAGCGCGAACTTGACGACCGCTTCAAGGCCACCGGCCACCAGAATTACTATTTCCCGCTGCTCATCCCGCAGAGCTTTTTGCAAAAGGAAGCCGAGCATGTGGAAGGCTTTTCGCCTGAGCTGGCGGTTGTCACCGTCGCCGGCGGCAAACAACTGGAAGAGCCGTATGTGATCCGCCCGACGTCGGAGACCATCATCGGCCACTTCTTCGCCAAGTGGATCAAGAGCTGGCGCGACCTGCCGGTGCTGGTAAACCAGTGGGCCAACATCATTCGCTGGGAGCTGCGCACGCGCATGTTTCTGCGGACAACAGAATTTCTCTGGCAGGAAGGACACACCGCGCACTCCGATCACGACGAAGCGCGGGCAGAAGTCCTGCGCATGCTTGACGTCTACGCCGATGTCGCCGAGAACGTCATGGCGATGCCGGTGATCGAGGGCCTGAAGACGCAGTCGGAGAAGTTCGCCGGCGCGCTGCAAAGCTATTCCATCGAAGCCATGATGCAGAACGGCTTCGCGCTGCAGGCGGGCACCAGTCACGACCTCGGACAGAATTTTGGCAAGGCCTTCGACGTGCAATTCCAGAACAGCGAGGGCCAGCTCGAGTACGTGTGGCAGACCAGTTGGGGCGTGAGCACGCGGCTCATCGGCGGACTCATCATGAGCCACTCCGACGACAAGGGCCTGGTGCTGCCACCGAAGCTTGCGCCGGTGAAGGCAGTCGTAGTTCCCATCTATCGCAGTGATTTTGAGAGAACCAACGTATTGGAGGTTGCGCATCGCATAGCGAAAGATGTTGGCGCGAAGGTTGACGAACGTTGGGCGCTAACGCCTGGCGCAAAGTTCTTCCACTGGGAGCGGCGCGGCGTGCCGATTGTGTTGGAGCTGGGGCCGCGCGATCTCGCGGCAGGCAAAGTCGTGCTGAAGCGCCGCGATACGGGAACAAAAGAACCGGTTCCGCAAGCAGATCTCGCGTCGAAACTGCCTGGCTTGCTCGAGCAGATGCAGCAGGACATGTACAACGCAGCCAAGCAGCGTCTGAAAGCCAACACCGTGCTGGCGAACTCGATCGCGGAGGTCGAGTCGATCCTGAGCGACGTCACCGCCGAGAAGGGCGGCGGCAAGTTCGTGATGGCGCACTGCAAGGACGATGAGCGCTGCGACATGCGGATGAAGGAATTCAAGGCGACCATCCGCTGCATTCCTCTGGTCGACGAGTATGACGGCCCGGGCAAATGCATTGTCACCGGCGAAGAGGTCGACCGGCGCGTGGTGATCGCGAAAGCGTATTAGCGCGAAGCAGCGTCCACAGATTGTTTTGCCGACGGTCCACCGCTTCTGCCCCGGATCGTAATTTTCCTTAACGGCCCCTTCCTCGAGCGGCACCGACTCCCCGAGCAAGAATCGCTTTGCCTTTGCTGCCCTGCTCTGGTATTGTGCGCGGCAAGGGCGAGTTTTCGCTTAAGCGATCTGCAACTCGGATTACGGGCCGTTTCGGCAACTCAGGGAGGTGGTGATGGCATTTTGTGCAAGCTGTGGCAGTCAGTTGGCGGACAATGCGACGTTCTGTCCGAATTGCGGCAAGGCTGCAGCACAGACGAGCGGCGCTCCGGCTGTCGCTCCCGAACCGGCGCCGGCGGCCAGTTATGGCACCACGGCTGCACCAGCCACGCCGCTGGCGGAGAATGTCGCCGGAATGCTGGCGTACCTCACCATCATCCCGGCCATCATCTTTCTGCTCATCGAGCCCTACAATCGCAATCGGTTCGTGCGCTTCCACTCGTTCCAATGCGTGTTTGCCACCGTGGCACTGATCGTGATCGACATTGTCCTGAGCATCGTTTTTTCGATTCTTCACTTCATCCCAGTGGTCGGCTGGATGATAAGCGCGCTGCTGTGGCCGCTGTGGGGACTCGCTGTGCTAGGACTCTGGCTGCTGCTCGTGATCAAGGCCTATCAGCACCAGATGTATAAGCTGCCCTTTGTGGGCGATCTGGCGGAGAAGCAGGCCGGAGCATGATGACCGCGGCAAGAGTTGTCCCGCGGCAGGGCGGGGGTGCGGCGAGGCCGGCCTATACAAACTGGAAATGATGCATCTCTCGTTGGCAATGCTGGCCCAGCATCTGCTCTTCGTGTTTCTGGCGGTCGTTGCTCCCGCTTGGGATTTCTACGATACCCGCCGCCTAAAGAAGAACCCCAGCTCGGCGGGAAAACTCCGCTATTACAAAACGCTTGCCGCGTGGCTGTGGATTGGGAGCGCCGTAGCTGTGCTTTCCGTCGGATGGCGGCCGCTGTTCACGATCGCCACCGCACCGTCTGAGATTCCCTGGCTGCTGGAGCATGCCTGGGTCTTCTACCTAGTTGAAGTTGTCATTGCGCTCTTTGTTGCGATGATGCTGCTCCCCATCGTGATCGCGCTTCGCAAGAAGCTGCTGCATCAGCCGCGAAAATATGCGACGGCCGATCTGCTGAAGTCGCGTGGCCTCGACTACTTTTTTCCGGCCACGCGGGCCGAGCGCCGCTGGTGGATCTTCCTCTGCATCACCGTCGGCGTTTGCGAAGAGACGCTCTTCCGCGGCTTTTTGCTGCGTTACCTGCACACCTTTCCCTGGATGTTGAACCTGACGCTGGCGCTGCTGATCTCCGCCGTCATCTTCGGACTGGGGCATCTCTACCAGGGGCCCGGCGGAGCTGCCTCAACCGTGGTGTTCGGTTTCATGGTTGGGCTGCTGTTTATCCTGACCGGAAGTCTTCTGCTGCCGATGATCCTGCACGCCGCAGTGGATTTACGCATGCTGGCCATCCTGCGGCCTCCGGCATCGGAAGCGACGGTCGCATCGGTCTGACAGTAGCTCCCTCGCTGACATTCCTCTATACTGAACAGCTTTGCCAACGGGGACGGGTTTGAGGATCAAGGTCTTCTATCACGACAAGTGTTTCGATGGCGCCTGTTCAGCGGCATTGTTCACCCGCTTCTATCGGGAGCGAATTCGCGAGCACGCCGAGTTCGAGTACCACGGCCTGGTGCATCGCGCGGGCGCGCTGTTCAACGAGGCGGAGTTCACCGGCGACGAGAACGCCATCGTCGACTTCAAGTATTCGCCCTCGCCGCGCATCACCTGGTGGTTCGATCATCATCAGAGTGCCTTCCTCACGCCCGAGGACGCCTCGCACTTCGAGCAGGAGCAGAGCAACACCAAGTTTTACGATCCCGACTTCCGCTCCTGCACGAAGTTCATTGCGGTGGTCACCGAGCAGCGTTTCGGCTTCAATCCCGCTCCGGCCGCCGACATGATCGAGTGGGCCGAGATCATCGATGGCGCCCTCTACGATGGTCCGGAAGCTGCTGTGGAAGTCACAGCCCCGGCCACCAAGCTGACCATGCTGATCGAGACCAATCAGGATCCGGACTTCATTCCCGGCCTGATTCTCAAGCTGGCCTACCAGCCGCTGCAACAAATTGTGGAAGAGCCGGCGATTGCGCGGCGGCTTCCCGCCCTGATGGAAAGGCATCGCCGCTCCATCGAGATCATGCGTGAACGCGCCGAATGCAAAGATGGCACCATCTTCTTCGATGTCACCGATCACGATCTCGAGGGCTACAACAAGTTCATTCCCTACTACCTTCATCCGCACTGCATTTACAGCGTGGGCCTCAGCAAGAGCAGCTTCCGCACCAAGGTTTCCGTCGGCTCCAATCCGTGGACGACGGCGACACACATGGAGAACCTGGCGAAGATTTGCGAACGCTACGGCGGAGGGGGACACGCGCGAGTGGGCGCCATTTCATTTCCTCCCAACCGGTTCGAGGAAGCGCGCCGGGCGGCGGAGGAGATTGTCGGGGAGTTGCGCGCCAGCTATCGGGCGCATCCCGAGAAGTGACCGTCTCGGGAATCCTGCAGATGCTGCCGGCCCAGGTTATTGCCGGGTGGCGATGACCCGATCGCCGCGAGTAGACATCACGTCCTCGGCGCGCTGCAAGAGCGCCCAATCGGCCTGAATTTCCGGGTAGAGCTCGCGGTGCTTAGGCTGGGCCCACAGGAGGGTCTCCGTTCGCGCCAGTAATAGTTGTAATCCTAACCGGCGGTCCGATTCGGCAGCCAGAACATTGCTGGTGCTAAGCCCGACAAGGCGGAGTTCGCCGCCGCTTTCGACTTTCATCCAGGCCTGCTCCCGGTCGTCGACATAAACTTGCCCGCGGGCCTGCAGGTCGCGAAACAGGTTGCGCAGCTCGCGCCGGTCGGAGACGATGCCGTCGGCGATGGCCGTTTGTAGCACCTCCTCAAAGCGCTGCTGCAGCTTCGCCCACTGCTGCTCATCGCCGATCTGTTGTTCCCGCTCCCGGCGCAACTCGAGGCCAAGCTGCTGGCGCCTCGGATTCTCGCCTTCGCCTCTGGCTTCGGCCAACTGTTCGCTGAGCAATGCCGCTTCTTCGGACGGGTGCTTCTCAAGTTCATGGTCCGGACTGAATCGCCCGGTAAGAAAATAAGACGCGACCAGAAC
>Ga0335073_10001891_pt1 | contig 28440 bp, 31 predicted proteins | sample Lox_Sample_22_FD_207093 | JGI IMG/M metagenome (GOLD analysis project Ga0335073, IMG submission 207093) | Soil microbial communities from Loxahatchee National Wildlife Refuge, Florida, United States - Lox_Sample_2.2 | ecosystem: Environmental > Terrestrial > Soil > Wetlands | place: USA...
GCCGTATTGTCAAAATGGTCCTGTACGTCGACATTGGCGTTTGCATCCAGCAGGATCTTCACAATTTCCGTACGACCGTTCCAGGCTGCACACATCAATGCCGTATAGCCACGTTTGTTCTGTAGCTCAACATTGGCCTCCGCATACAGCAACACCATCACAACTTCTGTATATCCATAGAATGCTGCCCACATCAACGCCGTATTGCCATCCCCGCTCTGTATGTCGAAATCAGCCTTTGTATCCACCAACATCTTCACAATTTCTGTATGACCGTAGAGAGCTGCCCACATTAATGCTGTATAGCCATGGATGTCCTTCATGTCGAGATTAGCCTTTGTATCAACCAACATCTTCACAATTTTCGTATGACCGTAGTGTGCTGCCCACATCAATGCTGTATGGCTCCGTTTGTCCTGCATGTTGACATTCGCCTTGGCGTCCACCAATATCTTCACAATTTCTGTATGACCGTTCCCTGCTGCATAAATCAGTGCTGTATTGCCAATTGTGTCCTCAACATCGACATCGGCCTTTGCATCCACCAACATCTTCACAATTTCCGTATGACCGTTGCCTGTTGCATAAATCAATGCTGTATTGCCAACTATGTCTTTTACGTCGACGTCAGCCGTTCCATCCAGCAACATCTCCACAATTTCCATTTTACCGTCATTAGCTGCAAGCATCAATGCTGTAGTGCCATATTTGGTCTGTATGTTTGCATTAGCCTTTGCCTCCAGCAACATTTTGACAGCTTCCGAATGGCCAGATCCTACAGCATGGTACAGCACTGTCCAGCCTTCATCCGTCCCCGCATTCACATCTGTGTTCTTCGCCTCAATCAACGACTTGACCACTTCCAGATTCCCATTTCTTGCTGCGTCGCGCAGCGCAGTCCAGAGGTATTGTCGAACGAAAGCCGCAAGTCTGGGGTCCTCTTCCGGTGAATCCGGCATCTGGCAATGTTCCTGAATAAAGTTTTGAACGTCCTCCCACTTCACTTCTACCTCTAATTCTGGCTCCTGCGATTCTGGGTAGTAGTCAATCCTTTCTTCCTCGATCGATTCCGTTCCGGATTCTTGTGAATCAAATGTTCTATTGGAGCTGTTTTCAAAGTTCATTGCGTCGCTTTCTATATTGCTATCCTCTCCATCGGCTTCAAGAAATGCCAGCAATGAGAAGCTGAGAAGGTGAGCAGCTATGTGCTTTTGCAGTCCGTTTGAGATTTCAACGGAATCATCGGGAGAAATATTGAGTTCATGCGCCATGCTTTCCTTATCAAGGGAGCAGAAGGGGCATGATTTGAATGGGAATAAAGAAGGACGTCTTGCTCGAGCGACCAAGAAATCTATATTAGATGACTCAGGATGATTTTGTAAAATATGATCGATCAAGTCTTTCTCGGACGCAAACGCTCGCGGCGAAAGGTCGTCCTCATGGTGTCCTTCACACCACCATTCCTGGTAGTGGTATTGTACTTCATGTCCAATCCATTGTTCTCTGGTCTCGAACAGTTTGTCGTAGTCACGACAGGGATCGCTAATGCATGAATACGGTCTCAGATCCGAAAAGAGATGGTCTCTGATGAACTTAGGCAGGACAAAAAGAGATTTACCTCCATAGCCTTGGCTCCCGCGCTGCATTAAGCACCATATGAAAGCATTGGCTGCATTCAAAGGCACGCCCCCGAGATTTGGGAGGATTTGGGAATGTACTTTTTCCAATTTCGGTTGCTGTGGGCCTTGGCAGGAGTTCCGGTGCGTGTTCGAGTCGCTCATCTTCCAACAACAGACCGGTCGCATCAGTGGTCTCTGTCTTCGCTATACTTTTGGTACTTGTTGGAGCCTGTGCCATAGGAGCGGAAGTTTCCGTACCTCGTTGAATCTCTTTTATGGGCTGAGAGGATTTGGGTTGTGGAGTTGGTTCTCGGGGTGTATTCCGTTTAGCAGTGTCTTGGTAAGCCTTTGGTATTCGTGCAAGACGCTCCTTATGGGCTCTCTGGTAGCAAAATTGTTGCCGACGTTTGGCCACAAGGTCCGCCAAGCGTTGCACGAGCCACTGTGGCGTTCGTGGATATAGATGCTGAATTCTCAAAGAGACCAGTGTCTTGAATTCTAGGAGAAGATCAATACCTTGCTCGTCTTTCTCAACGTGTGTGGCTGCACGGCTTGTTCGAAACTTTTGAGAATGCTTTCGAATGAGGATTGAAATATCAAAAAGATTGTCAACGTATTCGACAATTTCGTTGTAGTAAAGTTCAATGGATGCCTCTTGTTCTGAATCTTGATATAACGGACGAGGATCTAAAGGGAATTCGGGGTCATCAGAATTCCGGAATTGGAGTATTTGAGAGGTAGATTCGCGATTTCCAAGCGACGTCACTATCTTGTCAGGAATCCCACTTTCAGGGAGCTGAACCCTCCTCTAAGCTGGCTTTGAGGTCTCCGAGTATTGAAGTGATTCGATGGTGTAAATACTCAGCGTCCCTCAATCTATGCTCCAGGGAGGCTCTTCCGAGAGCCATGGCGCCAAGGTTGGCCGCCCAGGCTTTGAATCGAACGAGCTCGTCTTCTATCGCGGTGCATGACATGCCGTTGCTTTCGTCTATTTTGAGACTATCAATGAGTTCATGGAAACATTCTTGACAGGCGAGACAAAGTCCCACTATCTTTTTCCCGTCCTCCTCCATTTACGATTGAGAGGCTCAAGCTGATGGACAGCGTAGCGATGTGATCCAGCAAGGGATCCACGGCGCCGGACCCGGTTCAGAGAGTATCCGTAAATCTGTAAATCTGCAAATTTCACCGGTTTAAATATTTTAATTATTTGAGTCCTTTTCGGGTAAGGCTGGCCGCCTGGCGACTTACTCACTAGGCGAAATCATCGCTTCTTTCCTTGCACTTTGCTTAGGTGGCTTCACGACGTTTTCAAGGCCGGCATCGGAATATGGTAGCAACTCATTATTCATACCTGATTACGTAGTTTCGATCGAAGGTGCAGTCAGGGAACAGGACTGTTGGCGTTCTTCGCAACAGTGCCTTAGCTCCGGAGGAGCGCCCATTTGGGCTAAGGGTGTTACACGAACCCCATGTGATTAGGTCTGAAGTGGGAACCTCATCACCAAGAGTCTATGAGTCTATTGTTATTGAATTGATCTTTGTCCATGGTCTCGGTGGGTCAAGAATGGGGACTTGGACTCATCCTGGCTCGAATGCATTTTGGCCGTCGTGGCTGCATGACGACACACAATTTAGTAACGTCCGGATCTCTACATTTGGCTATGACTCCGAGTTTAAGAATATCCGCAAGCCACAGAATGCGCTAGGAATTGCGGATTTCGCAAACCAGCTGCTAAACTCTCTTGATGTTCACGTCCAGAAGCACGGTGAAGTTGAGACCTTTACTGAAATTCTGACATAGAACCTTATTATTTTCGTTGGACATAGTATGGGTGGCATCGTCATCAAACAGGTATAATGGCACGTAGTGGCATGCAAACGTTGATTTAATAGGCTCTTATCAACGCACACAGTAACAACTCCTACGCCAAGATTCTTCAGAACACAAAGGCTATCATTTTCCTTGGCACGCCTCATCGAGGAGCTGATCATGCGGATCTCTTGACTAAGTTACTCAAAGCTGTTTTTTCACAGCGATTATTCGTGAATCAAATTGGCCGAGATTCGGAGAGAATTCAAGAAATAAACGACAGTTTTCGTCACCGTGCTGGAGACCTGGATTTGATATCCTGCTACGAAAGTAGGGGAATGCATCTCCTTGGGGTATCCAGAAATTCGTCTGTTCTAATAGTGGCAGATTATTGTTCCGAAGGATTCTGCAACATTGGGCTTTCAGGATGAAAAAATCGTCTCTTTGAATGGGAACCATGTAGAAATAGCAAAATATACATCAGCGCAAGACAACAATTTTGGTCTCGTCTCTGGACAGCTCGCCAAGCTTGTTGAGCGGTTACAGGCGTCCGAGAATCGGGAAGTTGGTTCAAGGTGGACCCTTACCGCCTAATTATAGTCGCTGATTTTAGAAGTCCAATCGAGGCCATCGGCATCGTCCTAGCAGGACTTCCGCTAATTTCCGACGCTCTTCGATATTCTTCTGTCAGAAATGACGATAAGGAGCTAAGACAAGAACAACGACGGTTTGCACAGGCATTGGAAATGTTAGATTCGGAGCTTCGCTCCTGGATTATAGAGATCATTGGATCCATCGAACCATCGATTTTGACTGCTACTCAGCATAGAGATCTGACAACACATACTGTGCAGGGCGCCGCGTTTTTGGACAAATGGGACATGATAACCAAACTCGATGCGAACCGGATTGAGACCGCACTGAATCGTTTTTTAGAAGGCATCATCCCCGTATTGGATCACGTCGAAACGGTTCTCATCCAAATGGTAGAAATGCCACGCGGCGGAAGGAGGGAATTGAGGAAGTTTATCGAGAAGAGCAGAGACAACACGTTCTCTGTGGCTGAACATCTGTCGGGTATAATGAAACTCGCAAACGCGAGATTGGGTCGTAAACACCTCCTCAAGGAGATCCGGGAGGACATTAATCATCTAAAAATGTTGAATACGGATCCCGAAATGGACCACGTCGCCACAGAAGTGTCAATCAAATCTCGGAACTCCCACAGATCTTTTCTCGATATGGCCGAAATGATCCGACGGGACTCTTTTCGCCTTTACCATATAGTAAAGGACATTTGGAAATGTCGGTGTCACAAACCGGATCTCGCTATGCTCAGACTCGAACCACGAGACAATCCTACAGACAATCCAACAGAGGAATCAGACACCCCTCGATTTTGTCTCATTTTCACTTATGAATTCTCAGAGGGCAACAACAGCCTCTGGGGTTTCCAAGAAACTGAGATTGACATGTTTGGCCTCACTTGGAGAATGCTAACCACAGAAAAAGACAAAGACCACAGAAGGTCAGATTCGAAGGCGACAATCAGCCCGATCTTTCCTTATCTCTCAGCCTTGTCAACGATATCTGTCCGCTACTCGGCATAACGTCACCTCAAAAGGACTGCCTTGGTTTTGTGATTGATCGAGAACCAAAATTATATCGAAACTCTTCGGTCGATCGCAAGAGCTGTGTCAACATGACACCGGACTGCGTGTCCCTCGAACATGTCCTATCAGGGAAATGTCCATTTTGTTTTGCGACAGGCCTGAGCAAGAGGGAATATCTTTGCGTGTTAGTAAACCTCGCGTCTTCTCTCCTTCAACTTCACGGGACGCCATGGCTTTCTGAAAATTGGAATAACGAGTGCGTTCACTTTTGGCACCCCGCAAATGAAGAAGAATTGTATGTGGCTGTCAAATTTGCTACTCCGCCTGCTACCGAAAAACGCTGCGATAGTTTCACACCAAATCCGTATCTGGTGGCTCTCGGAATAATATTTCTGGAATTGTCGCAAAAGAAATTATTTTCCGGGTGGCTCAAAACCCGCAACTGGGATCTGCCTGAGGAGGTTATGAACAGAGCTAACTACGCAATAGCCTGGCTCAAAGAGGCTTTCAACCAAGGCAAAATAGATCGTTCATATGCCACCATCGTGCAGCGTTGCCTTACGTCTGCTTTCGATCCTGTGGTATGTAGTAATTCACTGGAAGATGAGGAGTTGAGAGAGGCAGTCTATCACAAGATACTTGAACCTCTGAAGAAAGAATATCTGATCGCTAAAAACAAGCTGACGATTATCAAGGGGGTTGATTATGTGTTATGAACCGGTCGCTCCCATTAAATGCGGCCCCAAATAGCATGGATATTATCAAGTCGAGTCCGAGACACACCATGTTGTAAATGTAGTGGGGATAAGTTTTCGACTTTGAAGTGAATTCGAACTAAGGATAAAAGTGGGATACGGACAGGATAACCCGAGCATTGGAAAGGGAATCAATGGAAATCTTGAAGTCGAAGTTGCAAGTCAAGACTTATCGACATGTGGCGATCGCTATGGCAAACAAGGATATTCGAGACAAGTTCTTCTATCCGATTACGCCTGAGAAAGACAAGATGTGGGATGAACAGAACGTTCATGATGGCAATACAGCGGGAACGATATATGCGAGAGAATTGACTGTGGTAGCCAGCAAGAGAGAAGGCTTTAAAAGAGTCGGTCGGAGTTGGCAATTGTTTATCGGATTCAAGTCTTGGAGGGTGACGGGATTGAAGAGGCCATGTCCCTTGTTTGAAGACGAGGAAGAGGTAGAAGAATAGCATACTTAGTAATTTAGCGTAATTCTGTGTTTAGCTCAGTCATATCATAAATGCAGTTGCAAAGCTGTCCCGGCGGGGACAGGCTTGCGACACTGCGTTCAATGTGTTGGGACACCGCGATGTGTTGGGTTCACAGCCAGTCCATCGCAGACTTTTCATGCTGGTTTCGATGGATTCCTTTTCTTTCAATTGTGTTGGTGGCGCATTTTTGAATTTCAATCATCACAAATCAATATCACATGAAGCTGAGTTTGCAAATTGAATGAAAAGTGCTAAGCGGCCTCTATTGTTGAAATAGATGTGTGAGCGAGTGAATTGTCTGATAAAGATGTGGCTACAGAGCTAGCTTTATATACAGGATAGCTCGGAGATAACGTCATCTCAACATCTATTCCCTGTGGCGAAGACATGGTGTATCGCTGATTGAAGGAGGTTGGGGCAACAGGCTTTTACCGCTTTAAATTGGGACTGTCTTGAATTCAGTAGAAATACAGTTTTGGTCACGCGACCGTATTTCCATGCTGGTTCAGGCTCAATTCCTGAGGAAATTGCTTATCTCCCCCGCGGCGGCTCGAGCAAACCTTATTTCGTGACGCCAGCGGTTCCCAAAAATTCTAATGTCCGATGTCGGAATATGAAGATGTAGACAATGAGCAAATAAATTCCTCACTTGCGGATTCCATTGTCCTCTATTTAATATTAACTAACGCTATTTGATTCTCCCTGCCGCACATCTTCCTCCATCAATTCCAACGTCCTCATCATCATCAATTCAAAATTGGGTCACTCGTCACGGAATGTCCCGCGAAAAGCTCAATGACATTGCGAACCGGTTCACACAGTGGGTCCCATCTCACGACATGGATCCCTCTGCTTTGTCATTGTGTCTCCCGATGTCGTTTTGCATGTTCCCTTTCCAGGTCTATCTCCAGATTTCGCTGGGCTCTTGACACAGCTTGAACCCGCGATGGCCGCGACAAACGATGTGAAAATCGAGGTCAAGGCAGTGTCCATCGATGAACCCAACCGCTTGGTGACCCACTTCTTCGAAGCTACTGGGACTCAGACTGGGTATGGCACCCCTTCAAATATGTTCGACTGATGCAGTAAGGATATGGATTGGATTCCGGCAACTGGAAAGCCGTACAAAATTTCTGGCCTTGGCATGGTTAAAGTATTTTGGTTCCACGTGTAGCCAGGGCTAATGGGTAGATTGATCTTGACAAGGGTCTTGGAATATTATTCAGGATTTGCACCTTCTGATTCAATTGGGTGCCATCCCCATGCCTGGCGGTGGTGCATGAAAATCGGATCTCGTCATGTATTATTTGATATTATTCGTTACTAGGAAGTGAACAGAAATTGCTATGTTCTTGAAGTACAAGTTCTCCCTGACCAGCGCCATTTTTCCTCCATCCCAGTTGTCACGATAGATGAAGCGACTCTTACCTTCTCAAGAAATGAGGCCCCTAAGTCTCCATTCACAGTCTAGTTGCAATGAACTTTGTCGCCGACGGATCCCCAAACATTAAAAAGTCTTCCAATGGAAGAACCAAACATGTGTCTGGAATAGTGTTGCCACACGGATCGGAGAGCCCAAGTTTAATCGATCAATCGCGCCGTCCACACGAGCCATAATAATTTACCCCGCCAGCCATTAATCCCACCCGTGATGAAGATCTGATGAAGATCATCAGACGGCGCACGTGCCCCTGCCCTGCGCGATATTTGCTGCTCTAGTGCATCTGTTTCGCCATCTGCTCCGATATCGGCGCCACCCAGCCGTCTGCTCTCATTTAAATGGACCAAATACGGCATTGCCTGCTTTCGGGGATACTTCTCCCCGAAGTTCTTCCGATCCGACCCTTGCAAGTGAAAGTGCGGGAACTCTACGAGCGATTAAAAGAAATGAACCCCGACGCCACGTATACGGTATTACTATTGCTCCTCAGCACTTCACGGCATGTGATTCGACAAGCCACAAGAATATTTAAATAAGAACGCACATTCCCTCGCGTAGCCAACCATTCTTTCGACAATGTCTACCAAAGCTGAGAGACTTGCAGTTGTTTCCAAAGTCATCGCCGCTGTCAATAGTGGCAAAGATTCAGACATCGACGGCGCTTTTGCCCAAGACTTCAAGTTGATTGTCCCTGGCACTGGCGGAAGGGAATCCAATGACATGCCCATGCCCCCTGGTATTGATGGTAAATGTGCCTCCTCGTCTTTTCTAACATCAGGACCAAAGGCTGTTATTGGAGCTCTCCACAAAGCATTCTCCGATTTCAAATTCTATCCTTTGAAATCCATTCCCGAAGACGATGGTGGGGAAAACATTGTCGCCAGCAGGATTGAATTCACCGGTTTACTTCCCTCAAAACTGCTTGCTGACCGTATAGGTGTTCATACTGGCGAGTTTTTGGATGTCCCGCCCACCGGAAAATCCATCGTTGGTCGCTTCATTGCTTTTGATAAGATTGAGGGCAATAAGCTCGTATCGAGCGAAGTTTTCATGGATGTTGCTGGGCTTCTCATTCAATTTGGAGTCATGCCACCTCCAAAAGGATTTTGATAAGAATCAGCCTCGACTTCCATAGCTACATACAATAGCAAATGAATTCATTTTAAGCTGTTCCCTCTCGTCCATGACAACTTTGGAATCTATTAAAATATAAGCGTCTAAGTTGGATCTATCGCAAAAATCAATGATTGAAATCTGACCTTTCAGTTTCTCCAATTGTGCGAGCCTACATTCGCTCTTTCAACTTGGCTTTCCCACGGTCACTGCAGGTGTAATGACAACATTATACAGGGTGCAATGAAAGGTATAATATAGAGTATGGAATTAGCGAGGGCGGTGACTTCGTCAGAGACGCCGGCATATGTCGCGGTAACCGATTCTACTGGCGCAGTGATCGTTGTCGTGAAACTGGCGGCGAGAGTGAGCATACTTAGTTGGAAAGTAGCCCATAAGGAGAATGCGATCGAGTGCCCGTTCCCAAGACTCGTCATTTATATGTGAGAAATAAGATTCCTTAACTATTCATAATTTTCTTACCATGACGCACCACATCTGACACCTACTCAATCGGAGCTACATACATCCGGCTTCAGATCCTGAACTTCCCTGCAGCCTCGGCAAGCGGTTGAACGACATAATTGTAAACTGCTTTCAACAAATCCTCATCTCTTAAAGTTCGACTTTCAGTTGGGAAGTCGAAATTGATACACTTCCGAATGGCTTCCGCATAATCCTCCCACTCTTCATCTCTTACATCCTGTTCCCACCATTCATAAACCATAGCATACTCAGGGATATAACCCACCCGCTTTCCGAATCGCTCTTCATACGATGTCCCCGTAGACAATTCAAGTAATAAGACTCCCAATCGGAATAGTATTTCTTTCGTGTCGGAAGCGCCGTCGCCGTCCGGAGAAGGACATTTACGTCGAAAGTATGGTTGACAAACGTTTACTGGGGCAGTTGAAAGCTGGAGATTTTGGAATATGATGTCTGCTTTGCTCCAATCCTTGCAGATCCAGGGAGTATCGTAAAATTGAAGCAAAGAAGAGGAGATCTGTACTGCGAGAGAAGTACGATGTTTCCGGGAGAGTTTGAATTCATTTCCACAGCGCGTAGCTTGATGACGAAGTAGGTCATACAGGGACCAGCTCTTCCCCGTAAAATAGCGATCAAAGCATTCTGGAGCCGAGTATAATTCATGACGATAATCTTGTCCATGAGTTCCAAGAAAACCCAAAGAACAGGTTTGTTGACGACAATTCGATGTAAGAATAGAACAGAGATCTTTGATTTCTTGGAGCTCGCTATTGAAGTCTTTTTGCGGTTCATTTGTTTCGATGTCGGTGGCGAATTGAACTCTCTTTCGCGGCAAACCACTGGAAACCGATCCGTAACTATTCTTAGTTCGCTCAACTATGAGAGATGTACCTTTCCTGCTGACGACTTCTGAAAGGACGGTTTCGAGCCTTCATGGGCCGGGGGTTACATTCGGTCACTTCCACGACTTCTGTGACTTTTGTGACGTCTATCAAAATGGCGGGAGCTTTGTTCCTGATAATAATCGTACGGACTTCTGCATGGCAGTACAATCCATCGGTTTCCTCACCGCCGGAGGATTCAAACCAAAGTTTAAACTCAGGATCTTTCTCTGTTGTTTCAAGTTCGTCCTCAGGTTTGAGGAGCTTTGTCACAGATGGCAACTGAATATTTATATAATGCGATGAACGACAATCGCAAATCCAGGAGGATGTCAAGGCGTTGTACAAACTGGAAGCGCGTTGGCGAATTCCCTGCCAAAATGCAGGAAGATCGTTACTATTGCGAGCGCGAGTAGGCGCCAATCTTTCGCTGAACGAGACTAATGTCGAGAGAATACTGTTCTGCTCTTTGAGTTCGTCGGTTAAGCCTTTCAATTTGCCATAGTCAAATACCATTTTGAGGCGTAGACGCTGATTAGTTCGCAAGGTCTTGAGTTTCTTGGCCGACTCGTCTGCCTTTGAAATTCAGCAATGTCTTATCGGGAACTTACTTGTCCGTCCCCGATGTTAAATTCTTTTAGAAGTCGGTCCAGAGTCTCCTTCATAGCCTCAACCGTTTCCATATAATTATCATACGATTTGGGAAGTCGTTGTTTTACTCTGCGAGCTAAATCCTCTTTCTTCCATTCAGGTCCACCAGGATCCTCCAAAAGTATTGCCATTTCGACATCGGACGTGACTATCGGACTCAAGAGGATCTCGAGGTTATCTTTGAATATGAGTAATTGACTAGTTATGCTGCGGGAAAAGCGAAGGAAATTAGTTCTATATTGCCACCAAGTTTCGCAGCCTTCGAGGATTTGTCGATATTGCTGTATTGCGCCAACAAGCGTCGGGAAGATAACAAGTACGAACCCCGCAGTTTCCATGTCATCGGAAGGTCGGAACGACGATGCGAAGATGAAGACGACGAAGCGATAACCGCGATTCAGCGGCTATTAATTAAACCATTGTTAACTTACATGTGAAAATTGCAGGTGAAAGTACGGATGAAACTCAAATTCATTCCGAATTTCACTTCGGCCCACGTCTCCTACCAGCAAACGCCATGTCGATGGTCTCCTCGAACTTTACTATAGATGCTCTCGGGAATGAGTGTCTTGGACTTTTTCATCAGATTTATTATCTACTGGAGTCTCGGGACGAAGAAACTGACGGTACCTTATCCATTGACGATATTGAAGATGAACTTGGCCGCTTCAAAATCTGGGCGGACAATATCGGCGCACTGCAGCCAAAGAACAAGAGGACGTCTCTTGAGTATCGCCTTCGCGAGGCATCTGAAACCCGTGAGCTTGTGCAAGAGATCCTCGAGGACATGAAGGAGTCGCTCACCGAAGGTAACAGTTTGCTCGTACTTTCTAACTGTAGTCAACGCAATCGTCACCGGCGAACGAATAGAACGACACGACGATGATCCCGAAGAGGGCGAGGAATGCATGAGCGAACTTCAACAGTTAATGGATGCTATTTCCAACTCTACTACAGGTCTCTTCCAGCTATCAATGGTGATCCGCAGAGCGACACCCCGCGACAGATATGCAAAAGCTCAATCGGTCGGAGCCTTCATTCCAGACTTTGACATCGACTATGTTCGCAACAAATTTCCAAGAGCAAACGAGTGGCTTATAGAACGTTTGGGAAAGGCAAATGCCCGAAGAAGAGAATACTTCAAGTATTGTCAGAGTCACCATCAAAGCCTCTCATCAGATGTCCGTGGAAGTCGCCAGTCAGAAACTGCAACGCGCAGCGAGGGATACGTTACTAGTTTGGTTCCGTCAACCACTGCGTCCACTTTTATGGAACAAATGGCTTCCAGCGCTCCTGCCAATCTCTTTTCCGAAGACGTCTCTGTCAAATCCTATGCTAGATCCATCCTAGTTAGAGAAGGTGGAGGAGTTACGGAGCCAAGTCTTACTGTGCCGCCACGGCCAAAGGAGGGGGTGGATGGGCTTCCTTTTGAATGTCCTTATTGTTATACCATTTTAGAGATGGAGAGTAAAGAGGTTTGGATGTAAGACTGCTACTCGTATATTCTAATTTTGAGCAGAAATCATGTTATGAACGATCTCCAGCCGTATGTCTGCACCTTTAAAGACTGTGCTTTCAAACTGTTCTCTTCTCGTTATGAATGGTTTGAGCATGAACTCGCCATTCACAGAAAAGTCTGGCGATGCGACAAATGTTTCGACCCCTTCCCGTCGGTCAACACCTTTCGCGGGCATCTGAGCAAGTGTTATACAACAGGAATCTCCGACAGCTTGATGAAAACTCTCGTCAGCAAAGCCGAACAATCTGTCAGAGAATTATCTGCATCGACATGTCCTCTATGCGATTGGAGTAAGGAACTGAGACAATTAAACAACACGGAAGAAGATGTTGATGTAGTCGTTACGATTGAATTCTTCAGAAAACATTTGGGACGGCATCTCGAAAAGTTGGCGCTGTTTGCATTGCCTCGGTTGCAAATTGAGGAGGAGGACGGCGAGAATGCTGGTTCCGATGTGGCAGTAGGGAATAATCAGGACCGAATAATTATCGAACCAGAGGAACTGCAATCAATGGCATCCTCATCCTCGTCTTCATCGTCCTCATCCTCTTCATCTTCGTCTTCAGTTCATCGATCGCGTTGGATAGGCCAGGAATAGTAGATGGGCTAGCAATTACGTCGATGATTTGTATATATTGTGGGAGGTGTGAGTTATGATCACTGGAAGCGCTTGGATGTATTCATACATAGATGCGGTAGACGGTATTGTTCGCGAGTAAATTATAAATTTTTGACTACAGGGATGCAGTTTTCTCTTTGCATACGCTACTTCAGATACTCGGAAGGATTCCATTGCTCGCAGTTACATAAGTGACATACTTTTCTGGCATCGCTAAATGTTAATGCGATCAGGAACATCGTGAACGAATCCGTAGACAAGGATTCGTGATACACAAGCCACACCTTTTTGACCTAGGATGGTCACAATAAGCAAAATTCGAGCGCTTAAGTAGGACCGGGGCGATCTCGGCAACCGTGACTACTCGGCAACTCAATATGACGATTTTATTTATTGCACCTTGATACAGTCTAATATAACCAACGATTCATCTTCAGTAGCTTCCGACTCGTCACTAGAGTCCTTGACACTCTGACTTGCATCTCTTTTACCCTTCTTGGTACCTGTTGTCTTCCTTTTCTTGGTATTTTCCTCCGCAGTCATCAGGCCATTCAATATCTCAGAGGTGGTTAAAATATGTTTTCCATCGACAATCTTCCTTTTGCCACTCAGAATTGCCTTTCTCTTAGCCACTGCCTCTTTTAGCTTTGCATGCTCTTCTTCAATAATAACATTCTTAGCTTGCACACGTTCTGACCTCTTTACAACCTTCTTGGCATAATTTCGGGCCGGAGTAGAAAGAACACCACCACCACCAAGTTCTTCAAGTAAAGCCACATTTGCTAAGCGCACGTCAGAAGTATTGAGAGGAGAGCTAGTCAAAACAGAGGCTTTGAAAGGTGTAGTGGATTCTAAGAGCGGAGAACTTTGAACAAGGATAGAATCTTGAACAGTTGGTTTAATGCGATCGATAACTTTTGATGGATCAAAAGGCCGAATACCGGAACCACGAAAGGCTGCATCAATATTTGCTGGTATAAAAGCATTTGTATGAGCTTCTACATATGCAGAAAGCCATTCAGCTTTTAAAATGCGATGCAATTCAGTGCTAATAAGTGGTTCGATTGCGGACGCCATACAAGTCTTCAGTGGACCAAAAACTCCGACATCCAATGGTTGAGTTAAATGAGAGGAATGTGGCGGCAAAACCATGAAAATAATGTTGTTTTTCATGCAATGAGCGATCCAGGAAGCGGTTATATGGCTGTCATGACCATCGCATATCAAAAGACGTGGTTTTCCATTTGCTTTTTCCCGAGTCAACCGTTCAAACACTTCACGAAGCCACTGTAACCCATGTACATTGCTTGTCCATCCTTTAATATTACAGCCAAATCGCCAATCTTGGTGAATACTAGCTGGTATCCATTGACGCGATAAATTCTCTCCTTTGAAGATAATCAAAGGTGGAAGAAAAGTTCCATCGGCACAAATACATTCAATTGCTGTTACCCATTCCTGACGCCCAGGCTTTGCTTGAAACCTTTGACGAATTGTAGCATCGATAATTCGCTGTGAGGCTTCCACATCTCCAATTGCAAATCCGCTTTCATCCATATTATAAATGTTTTCCAATTCAATATTGAACTCTGTGATGATTTTTAGCAAATCGTCAAACCACCGTTGTAATCGCTCTGGCGAGACATCCTTGATTCTTGCAGCTTCTATACCTTTCCGTCTTTCACTTTCGAGTTGAGGATGACGCGACATAAAGCGAGCAACCCAATCTTTACCAATTGTATTGTATTAAACCAACTGAATATCTTCATCATTGACTCCGATGACGCGTCGATTTCGAATTATTTCTGCCAATTCTCGTATAGTACGATAGCGAGGAGCATAACCACGTTGTGTAAGTGTTGTAATCCACTTTGCTAACTCTTTCTCTTCGTCGTTGGTCAGGTGCATGAGTTCTTCATGAGCTTTGTTTCGAGGAAGTTTTCCGTCGAAGCGATCTTTAAGTGTTTGACGTGGCATATTGTACTCTTTGGCAATGCGATTGAGCGAGACTTTGGACTTCTTTTGTCGTTTTTGGTATTCAGCGATGGCGTCTTGCAACCTGGTTTCCTTTTCCGCAGTGTCTCGGGCTTTTGGACGCGTCATGGTGGTGGTGGAGACTGATAAATTGGAATTTGGTTGCCGAGTAGTCACGGTTGCCGAGATCGCCCCGGTCCTACTTATGCGGGGTTTGATTAGCCGTGGATCATCCTCCAAGCAAGGAGAACGGCAGAGCCGTGCAGACAACTCAAATCTAAATCTACAAGGGACAGCCGAGTGGCGTAATGGCGAGTGCTCAGGGCACTTGACCATCTGAAGGTCAGCAGGTCACGAGGAGGCTTTGAAAGGAGGCTTGAAATTTCCCCACAAATCGCTTGGCGATCCTTTTCATCCATCGAGACGTCACCGTTGAGCTATGCTCCTCGAAGGCGCTGCAGAGACTGCACAGTCTCAAGAAGGTACGTTAAGTAGATATTCTGCTCATCATAGACCGCTCGCTTGATGAGGATGAATTTAGGGTTCTCTTGACTGGCTTTGGCGTAAGTTTCTATATTCCAAATCGGTGCTCATCTGTATAGCCATTTGAGCGCTCAAACGGAACGCGAATCGAGAAGAATCCCTCGTATGCGGCTATCAAACCGTTAGCAGATGCTGTCTATGTCACCACCTCAGGGCGTAAGTTTAGATGCTCAACGATAGAGATTCCAGTTGCATATGAGGATGTAGATCGAGTCGTCCCACGTATCCACACCGATCGGTATGACATGATAATACACCTTGGTGTGGGAAAGAATGGGTTTATGACTCTAGAGAAAGCAGCTTGTGGAGGAGGCTACTATAAGAAAGACATTCACGGGAAAACAGGCCCACTTGAGGGAAGAGAGATTTATGTCACAAGATGGGATGTGGCAGGTTTAGTACATCAGTTGCATTCCTTGGGAGCCAAGGTATCTTCTATGTTAATCGAACGAAGTTGAGTCTAGGATATCATCGTGTCAGATGATGCTGGGAGGTATCTCTGCGAATATATTTACTTTCGGAGTATGAAACAGTCTACCGAAAGCGGAGTACCGGTGTTGTTCTGTCACGTCCCGTCTGACGGAAAACCTTATTCTATCCATGAGATGACGGCAATAATTTTATGCTTGGTTAGTTTGCTTGTAGATATGAGCCATACAAGGAGTCAGGAGGTACAGGCAAACGGAACATTTTAGGACATCTGACTCATTTCAATATTTCGTATCAATTTAGGGATTCCAAAAAAGGGGGCTCAACTTTACTGTAAAATGACATTTCGCGAATCTGAGCGACATTCAGGGGTAACACTCAACAATCATAAACACTCTCCTACCTCAACAGCTTCTCAAGTGTCCTCTTCTCACAGTGAGCCGGGCTTCCTCTCTAAAATGTCACCAATCTTGTCCATGAGACGTAAGAAACGGCTTCAAGCTCCATTCAGCTATACTACGACTCCGTCAAGCAATTCTAAAGAGTCATCCGTCACAACAACAACTGGGCCACCGCCGCCAAAAATTTGGACAAGTCTCTCCAAACCAATTCTTGCTACTCCAAACAGCACTCTCAAGCTCACCTGGCATCTTCGAAATCCTTCCTTAACAACATGGAAGCCACCTACTGTCTTGAGTTTACTCTACTGTAAATCGTCTGCTGCTTCTGCCATGTTCGGAGCTTGGACAGGCTGTCAAGTCCCTGGTGATCAGGTTCTTCTTCGGACCAAACACGATTTGGAGGCACACGAAGAACGATATGATTATCTGACTGAAATGGTTTCTGAGGATGTGAAGCCCGGAGAATCGTTGGATGTTACCACCGAAATCAGTGTCGGGGATGTTGGACGTTATTGGGGATGTTTTAAAGTTCTCCGAGAGGGTGAAAAGGAATTTTATTGTGCCTTTAGGTATTTCATGAATTGGTTTTAGGATTGATGTGTAGAGTCATTGTGAGAGATGGAGACCCGGAAGACGGGAAGAGCGATTATGTTGCAAAGGAAATGGAGTTGCTGGAGAAGATGCTAGTGGAGGCACCTAGTCCACCTGTGACTTTGAAAGAAATGGTCTGCGGATATATCGTGGAAGTTGAAATCTATTCTCGTCAAGGTCTGGAAATAGAGAGGTAACACATCTGACATTCAAACATCTTACGTAGTGCTCCACCAAAGCTTCAACTACCCTCCTTGTATCCATGGTGTCGTCAATGCAACCAACACGGACATATCAATTACCTTGCTATCCCTTGTGGTCGGTGTGCAGGAGACCATCAAACGTCCGGATGTCCCATTACCATCATGGGAGTGTGCGTCTATTGTAGCGCGGCAGGACTGCACTTTAGCCAATTATGTCCTCAGCGTAAATATGTTCCTTACTGTACTTTATGTGGAAGAAATGGGCATGCTGAGAAGGATTGTTCCGTACTACCTCCGACGGTAATTGCTAAAAACTAGTCTCCAAGAGATTTGGAGAATGTCTTATGCTATAACTGCCATGGAAAAGGACACTTCACGAGACGTTGTCCAAAGGAACAATGTCCCAATTGCAAAGAATTTGGCCACGGGTTCAAAGATTGCTATGTCTATCCATTTCTCTACATTGACTTATGGTAGAGTACGCCCAAATGCGGTGGTTGTGGAGAAAGCGCACACACATATCGTGATTGCCCTCAGCGTGGCTGTGAAACCTGTGGCGAAATGACACATCGACGATATGAGTGCCGTGCCAGAGTATCGTCTCTCATCTCTGATGAGATCTAATTGAGATAGTACCCTCTGGAAACCTTGAGATGTTGCGAGAGGTGTAAAGAGCCAGGACATTTCACGAAAGATTGTCCTCAAGGAGGGACTTGTTCAATTTGTCATGCTCAGGGTCATCGCAGTCCAGAATGTCCCACTGTCTTGAAGGTCTGACTCTCTTCATCCCTCGAGCTCAACATATAGTATTGTGAATTGTGCGACTCTAGAGGCTTCCATAAGTGGTCCTGTGCAAGTTTGATTTCTTGTGAGATCTGCTTTAGCAAATCCCATATGACTTCAAGTTGTATTGTTGCAAAGGCGTAATGTTGATTGAGTCTATTTGAATTTGGGTTGCTGAGTTGAATGTTCAGTTGGATATCGCTGACATATGGATTTGCTGTGTGATTTCATTAGCTGAGCTTCCATACTGAGGCACTTGTTCATAGTTCTTGTGGTAGTTTCAAACTCTTTCTGATATCGACATAACTAAGCTGAAGTTTCTTTTTCACAATCCTATATTTATTAGGATCTCAAGGCTTATCTTAGCTTTCGCGTGAGATCGTAGGTGACTGCAGAGTGACTGCAAGGGGCCGCCACAGTTCCACGTGATTGCTGAAGCCAATCGAAGCAGCAGACAGCAGCAGCGATTTGATTTCGTGCGGTGCATATTACTTATTGCCATCCTCGTCGCGCTTTCTGTTCATGTTCTGGCCTAACGTCTTGTTCTGATCAATGGGACAATCTAACTCTGCTCCCACCTCTGTTCCTTCCTCTCTTACGAAATCCCAAGCTTTCTACCGTTCCCTGTCTAAGACTCTGCCGCCGCTTTCAGTACAAGATTACGAAGCCATATTTGCCTCTCTCGCGCAGACCGATGATACTGGCGAAGTCACGTACTGGACAGAAGATACTTTAGCTCGATTCCTTGAGGTCCCCTCTAAAATAGGTTCACTGCTATTCAAGAGCGCAAGCTACCTTGCTGCCCTGCCTACACTCGAAAATGTGCCAGCTCCATTGGATAAGGAAGGTCTGGGAATCGCAGCCATTCTCCTCACGCAACAAATCCCGGATGAGGTCCTTTCACGACGAGAATTGAATAGGCTTCTTTTCAACTCCTTTGCTGAAATTCCTCCAAAGGCGACTGATTCTGAGACCGATAAGGAAGCGTCAGAGAAGCGTTATAGACCTTATGGGCCCCAAATACCTGTTGCTACTATGACTAGTCTAATTCTTTTCCTCCTATCGATGAGCACTTCTCATTCCCTTACGACACCAGAAACGACACTTGTCTCTACGACCGAGTCAAGCCGTCGCCATGCACCAACTACCGCAAAAGCGATCATCAACGCAATCCAAGGTTATGCGAAATCCCCATCCGACTTAATCCACTACGACGCATTCCGAGCTTTTATCGAACGTGACTCGCCATACTTTTTCGACCCTCTAGTCCCGCTATTTCAAAACTTTTTCTTCGACAGGCAGAAATGGACTGGGAAGACTTTGCTTAGAGAAGGCTGGATTGGAGCAATGGAAACTGAGAATTTGACAGACACAATGAATCTTTTTACGTTGGCGCAATTGAGTATGTTCTTTCCCAAGGAATGGCGGATGGGGAAAATGGTTGCGTTGTATGCTGGATCAAGAGATGGGTTCAGTATGGGAATGTTTGAATCTAAAGTACTCAAGTATCCTGGTATCACTTTTTTGTCTATTGTCCTGATTACAGGTCCTTCGATCCTCTTAGTTCGCGGGATCACCAAGTCGTCTGAGACTGACCCTGAAGAGGTTCTACTTGGCGTATATGTTTCAACACCGTGGAAGTCATCTAGTAAGGGTATCTCTGATCATTTCCTCTGTCACTAATGTAGACAACTTTGGCGATAAAAATTGCCTGCTTTTCCAATTATTACCATCTCACACTTTATACCCCGCAGCTCCGTACCACACCCAATTCGCCTACTACAACTCCAAAATCGGAATTGGCTTTGGTACTCCACCACCTCAAGTCCCCCGCCGCCAATCCCTAACCTCCCAAACACTAATACAGCATACTTCCGATCCCCAGGTGTCTTTCTCTCTGGATCCGAGTTTAGAGCTCGGGAAGTTCACTCACATTCCGCCTGGATCAACATTTCAAGCAAGTCCTGTGCAAGGGGAGTATTCGCTTTCTATTGATATCGAAGAAGTTGAAGTTTGGGGATGTGGTGTGGAAAACGCCAAGGATGAACAGAAACGGGCTTGGGATTACGAACGAAGGGAAGCTGAACGAAGACAAAATGTTCGGATTAGAGAGGATTTGGCAAGTGATAGAGCATTACTCGAAATGGCAGGGATTATAGGAGGAAACAGATCTGGAGGGAGTGTGTAACAGCACAATATCTTCACTACTTTCCTACTGCTTTACACCCATAATGAATGTACATAAATTTGCTTTTTGTTGGGAAAGGGAATTGGTTATATTGTTTCACTGAAGATAGCGTGGGATTGGGACTGTGTTAGGATTTGTACGATTCGTTGTAGGGACTTGAGGATTATTGGTTTGGCATTACGGATCGGAGGGACATGGTACCAGCCTCCATACATTAATTCAAAATCGACTGGTTTGAGGGCTTTCCAAACGTTGTGCAGTTCGTCCGGTGGAAGGGCAATGTAATTGGGATACGAGTACATAACAGTCACTCCTCCGCTGAGAACTGGCATGATGGAATCAGCCGTCAAGATGACGTTAGGGAGATTATCCTTTGAGCGGTCCCAATGTAAGGTTCCGGACCCTGCCCATATTAGAGGGATCATGGGAACGATCAACCTGGAAAATGTCCGCCTACTTTATAGATTGTGATTCGTGGGAGAATGGGTTGCTTGGGTCCTGGCCAGCATTGTTGAATTGCGTCGTCCCTTCTCATGAGCCATCGTTGCTCCTCTGCAGAAATGTAGACGGGACAATTGAATGCTTTCGCCCATCTGAATTAGAGACGATCTCGTGAGAGCGTACTCAACATGTGTAGAAAAAAAGTGAGGATGGCTAATGGCTATTGCTTTGAGGCCACCAAGACCCTTGATAGCTTCAATGGTCTCGTCATCCAAATATGTAATGCAATCCCACAGGACATTTCCTTCCGGCGTACGTACGAGATACGCGGATTGTCCTATTGCAACTTGAGGTTCTGTGCGAATAGCGATCAAGTTTGCGTTTGATGTTTGATCTGTGTCCATAGGATGAAAGATGTTTTTGTGCTGGTGGCTATTTCGGAGCTCGTTGAGAGTTATCCAAGCTTGGCCTGTTGGAGGAACATATTGTCGAGGATCCAAGCAGATTGGGCATTCGTTTTTCAATTCCTCGACCGATGCTGAAGAATGCTGGACACCACATGTCTTGCATATTTGTAGATCTGCCATATCTTCCTTGCAGTTTGAACGAATTTTACCCGAATTTGGCTAGTCTCGAGGCAACTGAACTCCCCAGAAGCTACCCCTCTTTCTGCGGCGCGATTTAGCTCAGAGGCCCAGAGTGATCGGCGGTTGGATTGAGAATGACTTGGCCAATCATCATTCCGTGTTTTGGTTATGGAAAGCCATTTAATTTCTGCTGATCAGGGTATTTATCTCGGGGTTGTCAATAAATAATGTTAGTCTGCATCGCAACGCCTCCGTCTCAGCTTAGTCTCGTCAAAGCTTCTTGTTGTTTCCTTAGTTTCCCACCCTCATCGCACTGACCTCTTGCATTCGTTGTTGCCCTTTTCAGATTTTGGTGACTCAATTTTCATCTGTTCGTTTGTTCCTCACCACCATGTCTTCATCTTCTCCATCTACATCAACACCGCCATCGCGAAGCAGAAAACGAACTGCAAAGGCACTCGACTCGGATCCGCCTGAAAATTGGATGCCAAAGATCAGAATAATCAATTTCGATCCTTCAAGAAAACCAGACAAGTCGTCAAAGCTAGTCGACACCTCTCCCAATCGCGATTTCATAATACAAAAACATGGATCTCTAAGATCTACCGCCAATTCACAACTCAATCCCATCGAGCTCTCCACATCTCCCGTGGAAGCGGGACCTCCTTCGGAGCAAATTCAAGACCTTGCAGCCGAACAACCTCCGAGTCTCTCTGATGACCCTGAAGTCTTCGTATTCAATGGCGAGCCAATTCACCCTTCCGACCCTTTGTACCCACTCCTCACATGCGCGAAATTCTGCGAAAACTGTCATACTAGCGAAACTTCGTACTGGCGTACAGATGACGAGGGCAGAGATCATTGCAATCCGTGCGGGCTACATTGGACAAAACACCATACTCCACGTCCCATTGACCCTGCAATCGAGGTGACTACTGGTAAACTCGCCAATTTCGCTTGTCAAATCTGTCCGACGCGGAAACATGCTCGGAGGCGAGATGAGTATCGTGGCGTCATTCTATGCAATGCCTGTACAGATTATTGGAAGCGCAATAATGCAGTAAGACCATTGATCGCGTTTGCGAAACGACCCAAATCTGATCATGTAAAACAACCGGGATTGACGATTCGGCCGATAAAGAAGTGTGCAAATTGTGGAACTGGAAGATCCACTAGATGGATGGTCGGACCAGATGGAGAGGATAATTGTAGCGAATGTGGATTATTTTGGATGTATCATAAGATGCGACGACCACTAGGTGTGGGAGTCGGTATGGATGTAATTGGACCGAAGCGGGAGACGCGGGGACCAAAGATCATGGATTCAAGAAAACGAAGATTAGGGAGTGTTAACACGGGGAGTGGAAGTGAAAGTGATGGCGACCCAGATGATTATGAAGCTATGACGGAGGATGAGGAGACAAAATCGAACAGTAAGAAGGCTGGACAAAGTGAGATGGACATTGATCCCGAGCCATTTGACAATACTCCCGTATCCTTGCTTGATCTGGCGGTTCTGGTCCGCAAAATTCAACGTAACAGCATGTTCCTACTGATCTCACTATTAGTACACTTGCAAGAACTTTCTTGTCTCAACTCAACTCTATTATGTCGTCCAGCCATCTCAGCTTTATTAGATGTGGTCGATCCTCTCGCGCACGAACTGTCACATATGTCTAACAAAGATCTCACGACCTTTGCTCGCGGTGCTCTTTCCAAAAGCGTGATTCAAAATCTCCTTGCCCATGTCGTCGCCGCGGAAGCGCAATCAGCAACATCTGAGGACGAGAGAGTTGATGTCGTTACCGAGGACATTGATTATGGCCCAGACAGGGTAGGAGACAATTTTTGCCCCACCCTTTTGAGCAGCAATGATGCTATTGACGCAGCCAAAGGTCTTATTGATCTTCACAGTCCGGATTCTGATGAGTGTGATATCCTATCTCTTTCTTCTCTGACGGTAGCTGGATCCCTCAATCGGGATACTGAACCTATTTTGGTCAACGGAAGTTCTTACCCTGGGTTTGCAGAATGTCGCAAAAAGATAATACAGTGCCTTCAGGAGTTCAAACCCGGTAAAGGCGTTGCTGATGAACAATCCATGGCTGTCAATTCATCGCCGGATCCTGGCAAGTTTGTCAATTTGTTCGCTATCGATAGTATCCCGACAATTTGTATAGAATACCCGGTTCCCTATTCTGCGAAACCCAAGATCGCAACTCTTGCATCGGAAAGCCAATTTCCTGTACACTTTTACGAGGAAACCCTCCGAATAAAGCCAATCACCTTTGACGATCCGGCGATACCTATATACGAACAACGGCTACCCGAGATACTTAATTTCCTTCAACACTATAATCCAGTACAATCGTTTTATGTTTGTTTATACCAATCCAATCAAGGCCCAGTAATCGTTATAGGCTGCGACCTCGACCCAGCGACTAGAATGAAACTTCGATATTATTATCAATCTATCTTCCCCGTGTATTTTAGTGAATCTCCGGAATTCTTCGGTCCTCCCCGATCCGCAAATCTGAGGCAAGGCGCGTATGGAAAAGTGCAATCCCGACTTGAACCAGGATGTTCAATTGGTTCCCCGGCGACAGATTGTGCACATGGGACGTTCGGATGTGTCCTTACTGATGGGAATATCGATGTCGGTCTTACTGCATGTCACGTAGTTTGGTCCGAACAGGATTACAACGAACTCTTACTACGGGGCAACTTATTTGTTCAGCAACCCATCCCCTCGATCCATCCCTCGAATCTTGATTGGGTAATAGAAAAGACTTCAATGGATGAAGAACTCGGGAGACTAAAGAAGGAGAGAGAAAAGGGTCCGTCAACAGCTGAGTTTTGTGATTATGAGATTACAAGGATTGAGGCTGAGAAGAAAAATTATCAAAGTCGACTGGTTGGCACTTCCTTCCTTCGGTTTTTGAGTTGGAGCATTCCGTCTGGCAATGGAGCAGAGATGACGCAGTGTAAACTGGATTTCAGTCTCCTCCAGTTGCACGGGGAATATTCGAACATCATTGCCGGACCTTCGAGTGATGCTGTACAGAGTCCTTCCGGTAATTTCGCCAACATTGTAGCAGGAATGAAGGTTCGCAAAGTGGGTCGATCGACTGGCTTTACGGAAGGACGAGTCAATGGTGTTAGGGCGACTGTATTCACAAAAGGTTGGGATCGAGGAATGAGCTTGGAATGGACTGTTGTAGGGGGCAATGGATTACCATTCGCTTCACAAGGAGATGACGGTTCTGCGGTTTGGGACGATGAAAGAAACTTGGTGGGTATGATTTGGGGATCGAACTTTAAGGAAGGTGTTGCATTCGTTACACCAATACATGAAATATTAAATTCTGTTTGGAACTTGACAGGACAGACATTCAGCGTGAAAACCTGTCAAGAAAATGACAAAAGTACGTTGACAAGGAATTGGAGAAGGAAAGAGGTGACGATGGTACCTCAAAATATACCAGGTCGTTCAGATCATACTAATGTTTATTTTTAATTTCATAGCGAGCAAGGTCTAGAGCGGGGCTGCATAGATTGGGAGCATCTATACTTTGCCTAATTAGTTAATTCATCAATGAATATACTTCAAAAGGCTTTTGGCGACCTTCGGCGGTAGACCAATCCTGCCGTGTTTCGAAGGCCCAACGGTATTCAGGACGAAAGCACGATCGTTTTCAGGTATATTTTGCAAAACTTTAATAACTCGATCATACCTTCATCCGTTCGCCAGTCTTCGCAAATTTCTATTTGATCCCCGTATTCTATGTCTGCAAATAGAAACCCAAAAAGATTTGGCATCAAAAAGTCTTTCTAAGATCTTTTTCGCAATTTTACTCTCCATTTGCAGGCGGCTTCTCATATCCCCAAGGATTCTGCTGTGTGAACCTCCACAAGTCCTCACATGCTTCTTCCAATGATCTCTCTGCCTTCCAATTCAATTCCTTATTTGCCTTTGCTGGATCAGCTGTCAAATTCAAGACATCTCCTGCTCTTCTTCCTTCGACCTTATACGGCAAGTCCCTTCCTACTGCCTTTGAGAATGCATGGATAATGTCAAACACAGTACTACCATGTCCGGTTCCCAAATTCCATTCTCCGTATCCTTTGAAATCTGTTCGAGCAAGATGTTTAAGTGCAGCGATATGTCCTAGCGCAAGATCTGTGATGTGAATGTAATCGCGAATCGGAGTGCCGTCTTTGGAGTCGTAATCGTTTCCGAAGACGGATAGGTAAGGACGACGACCGATAGCTACTTGTGACAAGTAGGGAAGGAGATTGTTCGGGATTCCAAGGGGATTTTCACCGAGCAATCCAGATTTGTGGGCTCCAGCTGGATTGAAATAACGCAGTGATGCAGCTTTCCATTCAGGATTAGCAACACAAAAGTCCTTTATGACGTCTTCACATGCAACTTTTGTACGTCCGTAGGGATTTGTGGGTCCGCGAGGACAGATTTCTAAGACTTAGCTTTTCACAGAAGAACGGAATACCTGGGATAGGAATCATATTTGGGAACCGTGTAGCGTCACCGTAGACGGTTGCCGAAGACGAAAAAACCAATGTCTTGACATCTGCTTCGTGCATCGCTTGAATCAAATTAATCGTGCCGCCAATATTGACGCGATAATAATCCAACGGGATCTGAGAACTCTCACCCACCGCCTAGCATTAATCGCAATTCCTTGAAGGGATGTCGGAAAACGTACTTTGAGAGCAGCAAAATGGATGACTGAATCGATAGGGTACTTTTTGAATACGCCTCTGACCGCGTCAAGATTTGTCAAATCGACGTTTTCGAAAGGAATTTCTTTTCCTACAATCTTCTCCATTCGTCGAACTGCTTCTGTCGAAGAATTGCGAAGATTGTCGAGAATGACTACATTGTATCCCTCCTCAATCAACTCCACGGTCTACGGGGCAATTAGCATCGGAGCAAGGATGGGGATAAATACAGTATGTGAGCCGATATATCCAGTGCCTCCTGTTAACAGAACATATTTCCCATTTCTTGCTTCAGCCGACATGTTTACCAGAGTTGAACGAACAAAGAACGAGAGAAGAAAGTCAAGATATTATGACACGTATTCTAAGTTTTTTTTTGGATCTGTTGCGCGACGAAAATATACGACTTTCATGTCCCCCTTTTTTAAGGCCTCGTTTCGTTCCCGACCACAGCCAATCATAGCTCGAGTTCCGACCACTACGGCTCATTAAACTCCAGGTCCGAGCGTTGGAGATGCAAAATCGCTCCGAATCTCCGAAAAAGAATTCAGCCGAAATGTATTGGTTCAGCTATCAAGTCGTTTCTTCTGCTATCAAATATAAGTTCATGGGGTAATATGAAGTCGTCAGATACGGCTAAATCTGACTCAATATGTTTGATTTCGAAGTGCAAAAGTTCAGAATTAACCGTCAAGCAATCTGATTAACCAGTAAATTCTCGAAGTAAGACTGAATAAACTAGGGGCCTCGCGACGCTTTCCTTGGCACTTGCGATACAGGCATTTCCCTATCAGATTTAACCAAGCTCTTCGTTCTGGAAAACGGAGCAATGTTGTAGTATGATCAATTATTGGACAAGCGTGTTATTCCAGCATTATGGGACTTGTTCCCTCCTGAGATGTGCATGAGCATGCAAAGTCCACTTTGTCCTCTCAGTGAATTCGACGCTACATGTCGTCCAGCAAAGAGACCGCTTCATCCTCGCGTGTTGGCTGGCGCACGCGGAGTTCTAGTGCGGGCCGATCGACACATCCCACCCCGCCGCCCACGTCACTGTTTCTGTTTCCTTTATTTATTTAATTTCTCCGCTGTGATTTTCCAAAGCTGCCGGAAACGACGCGAAAGATGCGCACTTTTTCTCCAACCAGTAGTTACTGCAGACACTTAACCAAACGCGGGTCTTACCGAGAAGCCTCCGGGGATATTGGACAGCTCCTTGCATTTAGACTTTCTAATTAAATCTCGAAGCATTAGCTGCTGCGGGGAAGTTCCCTTGCCAAGTGAGTAGTAGTGGCGAGACCCGGCTTCCCCCACGGCCGCCTTTTTGGTTCCGCACCAGGAATCTCTGGCTTCGCCACAAACGCCCTTTTTCTCGCCGAGGGGTCTCTGCGTCGATGACGGGCGAAATTAATTTAACAATCCAATCACACAAGCTTTTCCTGTCAGCTGCAATCGTTCGATGAACAGGAATCTGACAAAGTTATGTAACCTCTCGTCATCCTCTGATCCAAGGCTTTGCTCGGCGCCGCAATCCTCGATTGTGGCTCCAAACGAGACGGGGGAAAGTTTCCGTTTGGAACATTGTGTGAGGCTAGCTCAGTGGCGATGACGTTTACTCATCAAATCACACTGGGACCTGCTCCGAAACGCTAAAAAATCCAACACAGAAAGAAACAATTCGAAGAAATGTGGAACACTGCGTAATCGATCGGAAGCCTTGTTGCAGCATGTCCCCCAGTCAGGTATTTAAGGCCTTAACCCCCCGGAGCCAAATCTTTCCCCCATCACTTATTTATCCTCAAAGAAACATAAAAGCCCTTTTCATATAAAAAGTTCATCATCAACCCAAAAGTTTTAATCATCATCATGCAATTCAAAACACTTGTTGCTCTCCTCGCACTCGTCGCCGGCGCTGCCGCCCAAACTACATCCAGTATGTTCCCTGCCCTTCTTTAATCCGACGAAGTGTATGCTAATGAATTTCAGATTCCGCTGCCAGCAGTCAAGCTAGCGTACAGAGCTCCATGCAATCCGAAGCTTCTGCCTCCGCCTCCTCCGTCGCGTCATCTCAATCCTCGGCCATATCTTCCATCTCTGCATCTCAATCGATGGAAAGCTCAATCAGCTCAGTGATCGGCTCGATCACTTCCGGAGCTACCAGCGCTGTCATGAGTGCGTCGTCCTCGGCCGCTTCTCTCGGTCCCAGTGCCGTCTCCAGCGTCGTCTCCAGTGTTCAAGCCTCGGCCTCTTCTGCTGTCGCGTCCGCTTCATCTCACTCTGGAGCTGAACCTACCGGCTTCAAGGCTCCCCTTGCTGCTGGAGTTGCCATTCTTGCTGGTGTCGCTCAATACGTTCTCGCTTAAGTTTATTTGGCTTGGTAGTTCCTTTTGCGAACAGTACGAGTTGGAGAGTTACTTATTTCAAAGTTTGAGGATGTAAAATTCAAGTTATGAATGTCAATTATATTTCATAGAAGTATTAATGATTGGGGATTTAATTTCACATTCTCTTCCTGGCGGTCCCTTAGCCCAAGACGTAGCGTGAGCTGCGTGAAATCCTCAAACTGTAAAT
>Ga0335073_10001892_pt1 | contig 28439 bp, 17 predicted proteins | sample Lox_Sample_22_FD_207093 | JGI IMG/M metagenome (GOLD analysis project Ga0335073, IMG submission 207093) | Soil microbial communities from Loxahatchee National Wildlife Refuge, Florida, United States - Lox_Sample_2.2 | ecosystem: Environmental > Terrestrial > Soil > Wetlands | place: USA...
CGATACAGCCGCTGACCTTGCGGAGATCGAGCGCTTCCAGAGCCGGCACAGCGAAAACGTTGTTGCTGTGGATTGTCTTGAGTTGGTTGCGCCCGGCGTCGAAAACCTGCAACAGCTTCGCAATCAACTTCCGCCGGACTGTTCCATCTACCTTGAGGTGCCTTTCGAGGTTGGCAAAGAGTTCCTCCTGGCGATTCGCGATGCGGGCGCTGGCGCGAAAATTCGTACGGGGGGCCTGAAGCCCGAGGCTATTCCTGCCGCGTCGGAAATTGCCGGGTTTCTGAAAAACTGCGCAGAGACTCGAACGCGATTCAAAGCGACGGCCGGATTACATCACCCAGTTCGCTGTTTGAAGCCGCTGACTTATGATGTGGGTGCGCCGCGCGCCAGGATGCACGGTTTCTTGAACGTGTTGCTGGCCGCAGGGTTGGCCTACCGGGGCGCAGATGCGGCTGACCTTTTATCCGTGCTTGAAGCGGACTCGCGCGAGGCGTTCCGCTTCGACAGGGAATCGGCGAGCTGTGGAGAAAAAAACCTCTCAATTCCTGAGATTGCGGAGATGCGTGAAAATTTTATGATCAGCTTCGGATCCTGTTCCTTCGAGGAGCCGATCGACGATCTCCGCGAGTGGCAGCTTCTATGAGGTCGACGCTTGATGAAACCCACGATCCGCGCGCCCGGTCGCGGGTAGAGTCGGCGAATTCCGGGCACACGGATTTTCCCATCCAGAACCTTCCTTTCGGAGTGTTCCGCCGTTCCGGAGACTATGCCAGGCGAATCGGCGTCGCCATTGGCGATTGCATTCTCGATCTGCGCGCCTGCTACGAAAGTGGATCGCTGAAGAATCTCGATGCCGGAACCGGAACTGCTTGCCAATCCGCGGTGCTGAATGAATTGATGAAGTTGGGTTCCGAGCAACGTAGATGCTTACGAAGAGAGATTTTTCGTCTGCTCAATCGTGAGGTCGAGCCGGCCGGGGACCTCCCGAACAAACTGCTCTTCGATGCGGCCGACGCCGAGATGCTGTTACCGGTTGCGGTCGGGGATTACACCGATTTTTACGCGTCGATCGTCCACGCTACGAACGTTGGCAGCATGTTCCGGCCGAACAACCCACTACTGCCCAACTACAAGTGGGTGCCGATTGGTTATCACGGCCGTGCATCGTCGTTGGTGGTGAGCGGGACGGGCATTTGCAGGCCTTGGGGTCAGACGATGCCAGCAGGAGCGAATGCGCCGGTGTACCGTCCTTCGAGCCGATTGGATTACGAGCTTGAGGTCGGCGCGTACGTCGCCATGGGGAATCAACTCGGGGAGTCGATTCCGATCGATCAGGCGGAAGAACGAATGTTCGGATTGAGTCTGGTGAATGATTGGTCGGCGCGCGACATCCAGTCCTGGGAGTACCAGCCCCTGGGCCCATTTTTGGGGAAAAGTTTCGCAACCACAGTCTCTCCCTGGGTCGTCACGAGGGAAGCGCTAGCACCATACCGCACTGCTCCAGCGCTGCGGCCGGAGGACGATCCCCAGCCGTTGCCTTATCTGCAAGCGCAGGATGATCAACATGACGGATTCGACATCTTGCTCGACGTAGAACTATCCAGCGCGAAGATGCGAGCCAAAGGCATCCCGCCCCAACGCCTGAGCGCGGCATCATTTCGCAACATGTACTGGACGATGACACAGCTCATGACCCACCACGCCAGCAATGGCTGCAATCTGCGCCCCGGTGACCTGCTGGCGAGCGGAACTGTTTCCGGGACTTCGCCCGAAGCGCGCGGTTGTCTCCTTGAACTCACCTGGAATGGAAGGCAGAGCATCGAACTTGCCGGCGGAGAGGAGCGTACGTTCCTCGAGGATGGCGACGAAATCATTTTCCACGGTCGCTGCCAGGAGACGGGCAAAGCGCAAATTGGTTTTGGAGAATGCCGGGGGAAGATCATTGGCACGCACGCTTAATCGCCAGGAGCGATTCCCACCTTCATTTATCAACTCAAGACGGAAGCCATGCTGTGGGCATAGCGCCAACTCCGTAGAAGCGCGCGGCAACGGCGGCCACCAGTAAAATCGCCATCAATCCCAGGAGCAGATAGTCCGCTGAATCGAATTGGAGATTCCGTGAGAACGTCCTTGGTGCATAAGGATCAAAGGCACGCGCTTCCATGGCCAGACTGAGGTCGCTGGTAATCTTCAAAGCCCGCAGGACCAGCGGAACAAGATAGGCCATGTGTTTGCGCATCCGCGACAACAGTCCGCCGCTGTTGAACTCGACTCCGCGCGACCGCTGCGCTTCAATGATGGTGGCGTGTTCCGCTCGCAGTTGCGGAATCAGCCGCAGCACGATACCAACGACCATGGCAAATGGAACCGAGACTCGCAGCCGATACAGCGCTGTCATTACCTCTCGGGTGCTAGTAGTACGAAACACGACAAAGCAAGACAAAAGAATGGCCGCGATGCGCGCAGCGATGGACCATCCATTGGCCAATCCTGCAGCAGTTATGCGGAACCAGCCAAGCTGAAGGAGGGCGGGTCCGCGTTCCCGCAGAAACAAAATCCACAGTAAGAATGAGGCCAAAGCAACAAAAAAGCCGAAACGCGCAGACCTAACCAGTTCCAACAATGACAAGCGCGCGGCGAACACAGCGCAGATCGTGAGCAAGAGCACGGCAGAAAGGATGCGAGGATCGGCGACGAACGAAACCAAGACAAAGATCCACAGGACGTAAAGAACCTTCACTCGCGGATCAGTACGCCGGCTGGCCGAGACCTGCGCGATAGTGTAAGCGTCCGCCATTATTGTCCTGCCAGCTGTTCCACCACTTCAGAAACCCGGCATGCGTCGAGAGGTGGGTGCAATTTTTGCGCAAGCTGCACTCCCTGCGGCGGAACAACCAGACATGATTCCAACTCCGATGTACGCCGAAAGACCTCTCGCGGAGACCCCTCCAGCGCGATGCTGCCCGATTGGAGAACGACGATGCGATCGGCAAAGTTCGCAGCTAAGGAAACGTCGTGAGTCACGATGACAATCGTTAATCCATTTTTGTGAAGGTCCGCAAGGTAATTCATGATGTGAAGGGCAGATTCATGATCGGCACCGGTCGCAGGCTCATCGAGCACGAGCAGTTCCGGTTCCATGGCGAGCACAGAGGCAATGGCCACAAGTTTTCTCTCGGCCAGGCCCATGAAAAAAGGATCGTCTGCGCTCCGGCGGGGTCCCCCGATGTGCTCGAGGGCATGCTCCACGGCCCTTTCGACTTGTGTCGACGGCCATTTCAGATTTGCCGGACCGAATGCCAGTTCCTCGTGCAGGGTACGCGCAAAGAGCTGATGGTCAGGATTTTGAAAAACGTAACCGACGATCTTGGCCAACTGTGCGACGCTTGCGTGCCGAGTGTCCGACTCGCGTACCAGCACGCGCCCGGAAGTCGGCTTGAGCAGGCCATTGAAATGTTTTGCCAGAGTGGTCTTGCCCGTGCCGTTGGGGCCCATGAGGGTCACGAATTCTCCGCGACGAATCGTGAGATCAACGTTACGCAACACAGGAACTCCATCTCCGTAGGAAAAGGAGGCGTTTTGCACTTCCACCAGAGCTTGGCCTTTTGCCGAAGCCTTATGCGAATGCGAAGCCCGAGCGGACGACCCCATACGCGACCGCAAGGTGGATGCGGCGTCGTTGACTGTCAATGGAAGCGGTCCGACCCAGGCTCCGCGGGCTTTCAATCGCATCGCGATCTCCGCAACTTCCGGAACCTTCACCCCAGCTTGCGCGAGACTGCCCGGTTCGTTGATTACCCTCGCAGGAGCACCCGAACTGACGATCCTTCCGGCATCCATCAGAATCAGCCGCGTAGCGTAGGGAATGACTTCCTCGAGTTCCTGATTGACGATGACGACTGTGATGCCATGCTCGGTATTGAGCTGCGCAATGGTGCTCATCACTTCGAGCTTGCCCACAGGATCGAGTTCGGCGGTCGGATTGTCGAGCACAAGCAACTGCGATTCAAACGCGACTGCGGCGGCGATCGCAAGGCGCTGCTTCTGTCCTCCGGAGAGACTCCAGGGCGACTGGTGAATTCGATCGCCAAGCCTTACTTTTTGCAGGGCAGCAGCCACGCGACGGCTGACTTCTTGGCGGGGCAGAGCAATGTTTTCCAGACCGAAGGCAACGTCCTCTTCGACGCTTAGACCCACCAATTGCGATTCCGCATTCTGCAAAACAAAGCCCACTTTGCGCGCCAATGCCGGAACGGAAACTGCGCGGGTGTCGGTCCCAGAGACGCGCACCTCGCCTTCGAAATGACCGCCAAAGCTGTGAGGGATCAGCCCATTGAGGCAGTAGCAGAGGGTGGATTTACCCGACCCGGAGCGTCCCGCGATCGCGACAAATTCCCCTCGGCTAATTGCGAGATCGATGTCACGCAGCGCAGGACGTTCGCACTGCCTGCGATAGGAATACGTCAAGTTCCGGATCTCAACGATTGGGCCCATACCGTGTCAGGCGGATTGCTCAAGAGGAGCTGCCCCTTCTTCATACCCCATCTCGTCGCGAGACAATCCATAGCGCTCAGCCGCGGGACCGATGACTCGCGCTACCAGCGGTCCCAGCAGGCCTCCAACAAAGGTCGTGATGCCGACGGCCGGAAAGATTGCCTTCCAGATCAAGGGATCGGGAAATAGCCGCAAGTAGCTGAAGTTGGTGCACAGATAAAGAGAGCCCAGCGCGCACCAAAGCAGCGCAACAGCGTAGTACTTGAACCAGGCGCTGCTCTTCTTCATGCTGTAATCGAGCGGGCCATGATAGAAGCGGTAGAACAGATATGCCATCCACCATGAGATGATGGCGCCGGCCACTGAGCCGGGGGACAACGAGCCGGTGAGGGCGTCGCCGAATAAGTTGGCGATGGCTACGCCCCATACTGCGGGCATCCCGAAGATCGCTCCAAACGGGAAGCGCACCAGCGCATCCGCTCGAAAGGTCAGAAACCCCGGAATCAGCACGAGAATTGCGCTCGTGGCCTGCAGAATGACCGACAGGGCTGCAGTCATCGCCATCATCGTAACCGCCTTTGCATTCCAGCGGCGCTGCATCTTCACGAGGCGAAGGGGAAACAACTGCAACTGATAATGGAAGAATTCCCCAATCATGATCAAAGTCATGGGAACGGAGACGATCAGCCCGATCACGAACAAACCATGATCGGTGATATGCCTCGGGATCAGCGTGATTAGATGTTCGGGAGAGATCAAAATGTTCCTGCTTTCTCCGCCCCGCACAGGACGATTGTCTTAAGCCCCTCCTGGCGCGTCAATTTCTCGAGCGCGCTGATGGTGTCCGATAGTGGCACGGAGGAAGTAATCAGTTGCGTGACGTTCAATTTTCCGGTTGTGATCAACTCCAGCGCCTTTTGAAAATCCTTGGGGCCAAAGCCAAACGACCCGGTCAGCGCGATCTCGTCGTAGTGAATTCGATTCATGTCTAGCGGCAAAACAGAGCCCTCAGGCATGCCGGCAAACAGATTGATCGCTCCGCCTTTTCGTACCAGGCTGATTGCTGACTGGGCCGCTTTCGCATCCGCCACAGAGACGATTACTTTATCCGCGCCTTCTCCCGCAGTTTCGCGGGCGACTACGGCGGCCAGATCCTGTTCACGAATGTCGACGACGATGTCGGCGATCTGCCGTGCTTTCTGCAGTCGTTGCGGCATCATTCCGCTGAGAATGATGGGATGGGCTCCGAGAACCTTGCCGATCTCCGCTTGCAACAAGCCCATCACGCCATCCCCGATGACAAGCAGAGAGTCTCCTTCGTCTACCTGGATGCTCGAGAAGGCATGCAGGCAGCAGGCGACGGGCTCGGCAAAGGAAGCTGCCGCGAAGGGCAATGAGTCGGGCAGCGAGATCATTCCTTGACTTGTCAATCGTTCCGGAACCCTTACGTACTCACTGAAGCCACCCGGATCCAGCAGTTCTTCGAACAGGTGCGGGCAAAGACTGTAGTGTCCTCGTTGGCATTGTGGACACGTCCCACACGGGACATAAGGAGCGACTGTGACACGGGCGCCGGGCTTCCAGCGCGTGGAGTCCGCTGCATCCACGACGACGCCCGAGACCTCGTGACCGAGTCCCGTTCCGGGGCGAATTTTGGGATGACCGCGCAGAAAAGTTTTCAAATCGGTCGCGCAGATGCCGCAGCTCGCAACCGCGACCAGAACTTCTCCGGCTCCCGGCGTTGGAACTGGCGTTTCCTCCAGTTTGAGATTCCCGGGGCCATAGTACTTGAGCGACCTCATGCGGGTTGCACGTCCTTTCTGCTGCGCACTCCCACCACAGCATCGCAGTGGAGAGAGACGAGAACGTGATCATTCGATTCCAACCTTCGGAGGGGATTCCCGTCCGCGCACAAGGCCGCATCGGCCACGCCCTCGATGACAATGCTATCTCCATTGGCAACGCTGGCGTATCGCGACGTCACCGGCTCGATTGCTTGAAGCGTGGCGGCATCGATCTCGATCTGCACCAGCGGAGTGTCGCTCACGATGCAGCCTGCGGGAAGTCCCGCGACGGTGGCCAGGCAAATTCCCCCGGTGACCGCCCTTCCAAAGAATGACGAATCGGCAAACCCGACTACAACGGTTGCCACCGACCTTCCGTCGGCGATTAAGAGATCAGAATTATTAGTGGACCTACGGATCACCCGAGTCGAAGAACCCCCTGCAGAGCGTGGCTTTCCTGGAATCAGATGTCCCGAGATGCGTTCCACGGCATCCAGGTCGCGGCGCTTGCCGTCGAGCATTCCTACAATTGTGTGTCCCACCACAACGTCGTTGAACGCGAGGGCAATCGGCTGATCGTTCAGAGTAACTAAGATGCCGTCAACGTCCCACGCTTCGAGTGCCTCAAACTTAATTTGCTCTACCCGCTCCACGCAGCAGGTAATAAGTCTTCCAACATTAGTTGAACCGGCGCCGATACCAAGAATTGGAGCACGGAATTTGCGCTGCAGGAACACGCGCGATACGTCCGCAAGAGTGCCATCGCCCCCGACCACGATCATGACATCAATTGCAGTAGATGCGATCTGACCGGCGAGCGCCCGTGTCTGTTCACGACCCCCTTGCGCTCGGAGATCGTGGACCTGTAACTGCCCACTCCACCCCGTAAATGCTTCGGCTCCCAGTTGGCCCGGTCCAGTAAGAACCTTAATTATGCCAAGTCGTTCAGCGGCCTGCCTGGCCGCCCGCAAAGACTCGCGCGGGCTGATTCCAGCAACCGGATTCACGATTACGCCCGCCTGACGGCACTCAATCATGAACTGCCTCAACCAATAAAGAGGCTACTTTCGCAGGATCGTCTGCCTGCCAGATATTCCGTCCGACTGCGGCTCCACGCGCTCCGGCAGACACCGCGTCACGAGTCGCGGATACGAGTTGCGACGGATCCTGCGCGGACCCTCCGAGCACGACTACCGGCCGAAAGCAAGATTCCGTCACCGCCCGAAAGCTGTCACCGCTTCCCGAGTAACGGATCTTGATTATGTCTGCTCCTAATTCTGCGCCGAGTCGCGCTGCGATCTTGATTTGCTCCGCCGGACACTCCGAAGCGGCAAAGCCGCCCGGGAGCATCTCTGCCATCAGAGGCATACCCCATTCCTGGCACCGTTGCGCCAGTTGCGCAAGAGCCTGCAGGCTTCGCGATTCTCCTTCAGTCCCCACGATTCCCATCGCAATAACGGCGTCGGCGCCGAGCCGAATCGCATCTTCGACGGAAACCGCGGGATGCGATTCCAGCCAATTTCCGGTAAGTGCGGTTGGGCCGCAGTCGACGCGAAGAACCAGGCCTTTTCCATGGATCGAGGCGGCAAATGCCTCTGTCAGTCCCGGCGTGAGAATGAAGGCATCGACCCCTGCCTTGCTGAGAGCACTAATCAGCTTCTCCGGTTTCTCCAAAGATGCCAGAGGGGAAAGACCGGCGATGCCGTGATCCAACGCGGCCATCAATGTTTTTCCGTCGGACGCGAAAAGACGCCCCATGCGAACTTGTTTGCCAGATGTCATTCGTTTGGTACCGGGTTTTTTGTGAGTATCTGTGCAGCTTCCACCGGCTTGCCGTTTGTGTTGGCGACGGCTGCTACATCCTTCACGCAGCGAAAGCCGATGGCTCCAGAGCGATCGAGGCTGGGCGCCATTAACAAATATTTGCTGTGCTCAGAGAGTTTGTAGGCCTGCGGGAAGTACCAGCGCGAGCCCTGCGGTTGATAATGGCTCCCCCCGCGGACGATCGCCGCACGCGTGTGTTCGTCCACATATTCGTCAGTCCACTGCCAGACGTTGCCGATCAAGTCCATGACTCCGAATGGGCTGGCTCCCTTCGGATGACTGCCGACCTCGCTCGCGCTCGCCATATCACGTCCGGTATCGGGTTTCGGGACTGCGTCATCGGCCCAGTCGTTGCCCCAGGGATATACGCGTCCGTCCAGTCCCTGGGCGGCGTACTGCCACTCCCATTCGTGCGGCAACCGCTTGCCTGCCCATTGCACGTAGGCGCGCGCATCTTCGAGAGAAACCCAGGTTACAGGCTTTCGTGCCCATCCTTCTGGATACGTGCCGTTCTTCCAATCCTTCAGGAAATTGTGATCGTCGCCCGGGTGATAGTGCGTCGCGTCCAGAAACTGTTTGAACTCGGAATTCGTGACCGGATATTTGTCGATCCAGAAGGCCGGAATGTGAAGCCGCTCGGCATGATAGCGTCGCGCCGAAGGTTCCCACGGGTACCGCACGTCGACGCCTTCGTCGTTCATGCCTTCGATTTCAATTCCAGTGACCTCAAAGGTGTAGTCGGCGGCCGGGACCTTGATCATGCCCGAGGGGTCGGATCCCGTAGGAGCTGTTGGCGAAATGGCAACTTGCGTTTGTGGAAGTGTCTTCCATTCGGACGAGTAGCTCGACAGCGGCTTCTGCGATAGTGTCTTCATCTTCCGCAACAGTTCGTTGAGCTTCGTGTCACTGCCGTTGGAAGTTTCGAGGATCGCACCATATCCATCCGCTTCGAGGTTGAATGCGATTACTAGCTGATCACCGTCTCGCGTGGGCGTGAGTTCAGTCCCGTTCCACAGATTGAAATAGCGAAGTCCACGAGTAAACGGTACCAGCCACTGGCGTCCCTCGACCGGGTAGTGATTGCGGTTCACTACGGTCCACAGTACTCCCTGCTTGCCGGGAAACTTGCTGGCGAAGACCCCGAAATGTTCGGTGTGAATGTGCGGGACCCAATCCGGGCTGATCAGCAGATTGCCGAAGGCGCGCTCGATTGTGGCGGTCCTTCGAATGGCTTCTGCGTCGCGCGGCGTGATCTGATTCCAGATGCCCCAGATGTTTTCCCAACTTTCAAAGCCAAGCCCGTTGAAGAAGGCCTCTTGCAGGTCATCGAGGTGATCATGCGCCCAGCGGTCGCACATGTTCACCATGTGCCGCGACTCCAGCCACTTGTAGCGGCTGACGGAGGGAACAAAATCGTATTTCCAGTATCCCCAGCTCAGGTTGTTGTAAGCAAGCATCTCGTCCGCCGCGAGCGGTGCCTCCGGTTCGAGAGCCAGCGGGTAGTGAATCTTGTCGGCCGCGCGTCGGAATGACGCCGGCATCCCCTCCTGAGTGTCGCCGTTGATTCCGTCAGCCTCCACCGACGCGAGTTCACGGGCAATGGCGTCCGGATCTGGGACACCTTCGTTATGAGTGCCCTGATCCCAAACCATTACGGGGAAGAGCACGCGGACTCCGCGGCCGTGAAAGTCAGCAACCATCTGGCGCACGCCCTCCACGCCGCCGGGGAGGTCACGGAAGAGGTCGTATTGGCTCCGGCTATCGATTCCCATGTTCGGATAGGTATGCCAGAGGAGCACGCTGTCGATGCCGCCATAGCGTTTGGTGAGGTCATCCAAATAGCGGTCAACCGTATACTTGCGCGTAACTGGATCGTAAAAATAGCGATCGTGCACCATCATTTGTGGCTGCACAAAACTCGACTGCGTCCACTTCAAATCCGGCCGGTCATACTGCGACGAGTCGTAGCCCATGCGGACATAGTGCTCCAGCCGCCAGTGTCGGATGTCGGCGAGCCAGTTATCGATCTGGGCCCGGGTGCACACGCGTGGCCGTCCCGCAGAATTCCACTGCATAACGGGAGCACAGTCGGGCCCGGGGATTTGCTCCCACACCGGGGTATAAGCCGTGTCCTGCGCATGGAGTACGCAAGCAACCGACAGGACGGCCAAAGCCATGAATTTCCGGAGTGCCCTCATTGTGTGTTTCTTGCGCTCCTCGAGATGTCTGGCGAAACGCAGCATAAAAGCTTTCTGTCCGGATGTACAGACCCGTGCGTCGCGGTGGCTTCCAACCCTATGGGCAAGCGTAATTGATTTAAATCGGAGCTCTTGTATCTGGCGTTACTTTGTATACAGCGCTACCGAATTGGCGGGGAGCCTCCATATATCGTGTGCCGAACCGTGCGGCCCAGGCCATTGAGAACGTCCCGTTCAGCGGCCATCTCGTTCCGATTGATTCACGAGCTACACTGAGGAGGCTTGGATGCGACACTTGCCGATTTCTATTCGGGTTTGCACGTTTTTCAAAGCGGCGCTCCCGGCGCTGATCTTTGCGGTGATGACCCTTGCCGTTTCCGCCTCCGGACAGTCCACATTCGGCTCGATTTTGGGCACCGTTACGGACTCCTCCGGCGCCGTCGTCAATGGCGCGACGGTAACGTTGGTGAATACTGATAACGGCCTGGAGCGGAGGACGACCAGTGGCAACGGCGGCTCATATAACTTTTTCAATTTGGAAGCTGGCCATTACAACATCACGATGGCGCAAGCCGGTTTCATAGCCGTCAGCATCACTGACCTCGACCTGCAGGCGCGCGAGACCAAGCGCGTCGATGCGAGCTTAAAGGTAGGTGCCCCGAGTGAAATCACAACCGTGGAAGGTACAGCCGCCGGCGTGATCACCACGGAAGTCTCCAACGTCAGCGAGGACCGCACCGGCCGCGAGTTGATTGACCTTCCGGTGGCGATCTACAGCCGCGCCAGTGGTTCGACAAGTCCCATCTCGACTTTGACCACACAAGCCGGTGTACAGACCGACAACAATGGGGATTTGGCGATTGCGGGAACTGCGCCGGGGCTGATGTCCGTCACATTGGATGGCATCAGCACCATGGTCATCGAGTACGCCGGTCCCATCAATGAGCTGTTCCCTTCTTTCAACTCGATTTCGGAAATGAGAGTCAGTCAGGTGAACAACAGCGCTGAGTTCAGCGGCGTCTCCGATATCACCACAACTTCCAAGAGCGGTACGAATGAGTTGCACGGCGGCGTCTTCGAAAACCATGAAGATAGCGCCTTGGCCTCTAACAACCAGTTTGCTACGAGCAAACCGAAGCTGATCCTGAATGATTTTGGTGGTTTCCTGGGTGGCCCCATCATCCGCGACAAAACGTTTTTCTTTGCGAGCTATGAAGGGCTTCGGTTGCCACGTGAAATTCCGATCACAACCAGCGTCCCGTCCTCTGCGATGCGCGGCGGAAACCTATGTTCTTATCTCCAGGCGCAACACGGAAACACCAATGTACAAGACGCCTACGGAAATCCGTTGCCTTGTGACGCGGTGCCGGTTTCGCCCGTTGCCGCCAACGTTTTGAATTACCTGATGCCGGCACCGACAAACCCCAATTCTTATGTCAACAATTTCCAAGAAAATTTCCCGGCACCCATTTCCAGCGACCAAGGCGATCTGCGTATCGACCAGACTCTCTCGCAACGCCAATCCATGTTTGGGCGGTTGACCTACAAAAGCCGCTCAGTAACCACTCCACCTGACCCAAACACGGATGGCGCATTGTTTTATGAAACCGCCGGTTCGCCTTCTACCGGTCCATTCTCCCAGCCGGAAACAGACTCCAACATAACCCTTGCTTACAACTTCGCTATCCGCCCTAATCTCATTAATGAATTGCGTGGCGGTTGGAGCCGGTACCATTTGCACACAACCTTGAATGTCAATTCTCAGAACTTGCTGGGCCAACTCGGGATCACAGGAATTCCGAATCCGGACTCCTTCGGTTCTGTTCCTTACTTCTCCTTCGATGAAGGCGGTCTGTTCCAGCAGACCGGTGGTGCCAACCCTTCCACCCAGATCAGTAACACCGTCGAGATTGGAGATAATCTCACATGGCAGAAGGGGAAGCACATCTTCAAGTTCGGAGGCGACTGGCGCCGCTATAGCGACCACGACGACAACGCCTTCGGTGCTTTGCGCTCCGGGTTTTATTCATTTGACGGCTCTTCTCCGGTGGGGCAAACCATTGGCGATCCCTTTGCCAGTTTCCTCTTAGGATATCCGGATTGGATGCTGATCACTCTGGTGTCATCCCAAACTCTCGACGAGAATATGAACGCCCTGGGCCATTCCTACGGACTCTTTGCGCAAGACGATTGGAAGGTGACCCCATCGTTGACGCTGAATCTGGGTCTGCGGTACGAACTGCATCCGCCTCTCTATGACCAAGGCCACAATAGCTCGAATTTCCTGCCCAACTATCAGGCAACTATCGCCGGACAATCCGTCAACGGCGCGCTCGTTGTTCCCGATCAGCAGGCCCTCAGCCTGACGGAACCTGGCTTAGCTGCTTCAATTGCGCCGACGCCCATCCTGACTGCATCTCAAGCCGGAATTCCATCTGGCTTGCGCTTTACGTACAAGAAGGACATCGCTCCCCGAATCGGATTTGCGTGGCGCCCATTTCACGACGACAAGACTGTCGTCCGCGGCGGTTACGGACTGTTCTATATGACGCCGCTTGGCTTCAATGTCCTTGCTGGCTGGGCGACCACCTCCAGCTTCATACCTTATTATGGGAATGGCTATTCTGGCGGCGCTCCTTTGTTTTCCTTACCTGCGCCCTTCCCCTCGAATCTGGATGCAGCCCAGCCGGGACAGTCTTACCTGTATGGGTTCCCCATTCGCTACATGGACCCGAGGGTCCAGCAGTGGAACCTGACTTTTGAACGCAACCTCGGCTACGACATCGGCCTTCGTCTTTCCTATATCGGAAGCCACGGCTCTAACTTGCAGGACATGGTGAATCTCAACCAAGTTCCGGCCAATACCACCGGCTACTATCAGGGCGCGATTAACAATGTTCCTTATCCCCTGTGGGGCCAAGTTGATGACGTGGCCAACCTCGCCAAGAACAACTACAACGCCGTGAGCGTCGAGGCTCAGAAGCGGCTTTCCAAAGGCTTGCAATTCGACGCCAGTTACACCTTCACCCGCGATCTGTCTGACGCTGGCGGCACTAACCCAACTACCCTTCCTATCGAGTCCACCGGCGCCCTGCCCTATGTATCCGACCGTTTCCATCCCCTGTTGGACTATGGAAACATCAGTTATGACCGGCGCCATCGCTTCCTCCTCACCTGTCTCTACGAACTCCCCTTTGGAAGGGGGAAGACGTTCGCGGGCGGGAGGAACGCTGTCGTCAACGCAATGATTGGTGGATGGGAGTGGGCGGGCCTGATCACGCTCGAGAGCGGCCCATTCCTTACCCCGTATCAAACGGTCAACGACTCAGCCGGCACTAATAACATTAGTTTCTTCGGGTCAGAACGCGCTGATATCGTTCCCGCCGTCTCCCGTTACGTTCCCCAAACGCCAAGTTTCAATCCGAATGGCTCCGTGGCCTCGTTCAACTTGCTGAACCCGGCCGCCTTTGCCATTCCCGGAGGTACCAGTCCGATTGGCAGGTATGGCGACGCTGCCGTAGGCAGCGTTTTGGGGCCAAGCACCAAGTTTGCTTCCATGTCTCTGATTAAGACGGTTCCCTTCGCAGAAAAGGCAAAATTTCAATTTGGTGCGGAAGCTTCCAACATCTTCAACCGCAAGAACTATCAACCGCCAAACATGCAAGTGGGTGCTCCTGCATTTGGTACGATCACGGCTTTGCAGACGGTGGAGGGTGCCGGTCCGCGCCTGCTCGAATTGACAGCTCGGATAGATTTCTAGTCTGGAAATGACAGGCGAATCTTGGTACGGTCCAGCCGGGCTAACCTCTTCGCAATTTGACCCATTCGAGTCAGATCGCACATGCAGAGGAAATATGGCCGTTCACCGTTGCTCCCGTCGACATCAGGTCGTCGGGGGTATTTACACACGGTTAGACGGTGGTCCGTTCTCTATACTGCACAGTTGAAAGTGATGATCTGCTCCAAGTGTGGTCGGATGGAGTTTCATGGCAAGTCGCACGATGCGCAATGCCAGTGGTTTGCCAGCAAGGTGTAAGAAACAGGAAGATCAGTAGCGAGCTAGCTGTCGCGTGTTTTGCTGGGGTTTTGAAATGCCCGATCGCGAGTTCGAGGTCGGAGCCGATGCGAAAGTTTTCATTTCCACTTCCAGTCTTCATCTGTTTGTTTGTGTGTTATCCGGCTTCCTCGCGGAGTCAAAGCCCCGCCAACCAGACTTCGATGACCGCTCGAACCGCGGATCTCTCTAACGGCGAGTATCTCGACCGAGTGCAAGCCATCTGGATGGCTCAGATGATTGGCCAGTACACCGGCGTTCTTTTTGAGCACCAGACGGCCTCTGCTTTGCTTCAAACGCCGATCCGCCACCTCCCTGGTTACGCTCCCGTGGATGATGACTACTACTACGAAATGGTAGCGATCCGTGCCTTCGAAAAGTACGGCATTGGTTTGACCGTGGAACAACTCGGGCAACAGTGGCTAGAAAATAACGCGGGTTCCTGGGGCTCCAGCGAACAAACATTGCTTTTATTGAAACGTGGTATCAAAGCGCCGGATACGGGACATCCCAGGTATAACAAGCTGTGGTGGACGATTGGACCGCAATTCAGCAGTGATGTGTATGGAGCGTTGAGTCCAGGCCTGCCAAACGTCGCGGGAGATCTCGCCCGCAGGTTGGGTCACATTAACGGCTATGCAGAAGGAACCGACGGTGCCGTCTTTGTTTCCGGCATGATCAGCATCGCTTTCTTCGAGAAAGATTCGCGGGTAGTTGTGCGTAAGGCAGCGACGTTGATTGATCCCAGTTCACCGTACCGCAAGTGTCTGGACATGGTGATCCAGATGGCGGATGCGGGCGACACCGCGAAGCAGATTTTTCGAGCGATCGACGAGCGGTGGGGGATCGAATATCCCGCTACGAATAACGCCGTCGTCAATGGCGGCTTGGTCGCGACCAGCGTATGGTTCGGTCGGGGAGACTTTCAAGAGACGCTTCAGCTTGCTGTTCATGCCGCGGATTTTGCGGACACGGATTGCAATGCTGCTAATTCCGAGTCCGTGGTTGCGGCCATGGGAGGGATGAAAGCGCTGCCGCCAGAGCAGGTTTCCGAGCTACACGACCGTATCAAAGGCTCCGAAATGGGTCCTTTGGTCTTGACGCCGCCTGTGGACGAGAGCATTAGCGAGCTGGCCCGGCGGACCGCTAAGCTAGGTATCGCAATCGCGGTCGCTCACGGTGCGACCGATTATGACAACGCCCTGCGGATTTCAATCCAGGAACCGGAGACTCAGCCGGCAGAGCTTTTCCAACTCTCAGATTTAACACGTTACTGGAACCCAGACTGGACACTGGAGCGTGCTGGATTTGGCGGCGCCGGCGGTGGACTGCCCGGAATTCGCGGTATCACTTATCTAGATGGTGATGTCCTCGCCACCTATCCGCGCGATGAAGTGCGAGGAACGGTTCTACTGAGGAAGGCAAAGCTTGGATATCACCCGGTTTTGAGTTTTGATGCAGGTGTCGACCGCGGACGCGCGTGGCAGTTACAGGTCTATGTGAATGACGACCGAGTACTCGACAAACTCATCGAAAACCCTTCTGACGACCGAGGTTGGCAGCAGATCAAGATCGATCTTTCAAAGGACAGCAACCAGGACGTCGTGTTGCGGCTCTACCAGCTCGTTCTCATTCCTCGCCATGAGGCGGGAAATGCTTACTGGCGAAGCCTGCTTCTGAAGTAAACCGATTTCTTGGACGACAGCGCTAGCAAGGGTTCGAGACACATCACACGGTCGAACGCCACTTAACTATGCGCCCTCCACAAGCCGCTTCTGGCAGCGGAATGGAACGCTTGATGCGCCACCCAAATCGTTGCATGGCATCGACGCGAATAGGCGAGCGGCCAAGCTACTTTGAAGATATCTAGCGGAAATTCTCGACCAACATTGCCTGCGACTGCTCGCGTCCGGGTTGATCGAAAGCAACAACGTGGCCATCCTCGGTAGCTCCGAGCCAGAACGGAGTGCGGTCAAGAATCGTAATCTGCGTTGTGTGGTCGTCGGCAAAATCGTAGAAGCTAAGAACCGCCTGATGACCGAGAGCGGGACCGACAAAAAGAATTCCATTTTTGACGACCTGCCAGCTCGCCCAAGTGCCCGGGCGAACTAGCGGTAGCGGTTTTTCGTCGCCACCACCTACGGGAACCCGCCAGATTTCTGGTTCAGCGAATTGGTTCTTGGCGTAGTAAACAAATTTTCCGTCCAGCGATTCGAGGGCTGCGTGCCCCCCTTGTCGCGTGACTTCAATTGGGGTTCCACCTCCCGCAGGCACTTTCCAGACTTGGAAGGTATCGTTGCGATACGAGGCAAAATATACCCAGCGTCCATCGCGTGACCAACTGGGACACACATCGTTAAAGGCGTCTGGAGTCAAAGTCCGAGGTGAACCACCGCGGATGTTCATGGTGACGATCTTGCTGCCCTGCTGGGTGATCGCATCGAAAGCGACAAACTGGCCGTCCGGCGACCACCGCGGTGTTCCCGCACCGCCCACCGCGCTCAACTGGTAGGGATCGCTCCCGTCCCGATTGCTGATCCAGATTTCCATAGTGCCGGAACGGTCCGACATGTACGCGAGTTTTGTGCCGCTCGGCGAGAACTGGGGCCCGGGCCCCTGATCAGTGTCGCTTGTCGAAGAAACAAGCAGTGCGGGCCGTTGGTCCTTTGACGTGAGGTCGAGCTGCCAAATGCTCAAACTGCGCATGAGGCGCTCGAACGCAAGTCGATATCCACGACGCGAAAGGGCGGGGTCCCATGCGGGAGATCCCGCCTCCGCCACCTGCACAACTACATCCGGAGCATCCAGCGAGACCCGCCAAAGAACCGGGTGGCCTGTCCGGTTGGACGAAAAAATGATGGATTTGTCATCAAACGACCACTGGGGTGGACTGGCGATCTTTCCTCGCTCCGAGAAAATTAGATGTTCTTCGCCTCCGCTGATGGAAACAGTCCAGACCTCGTCGGGGGTGCCGATCGGATGGCTGCGGACGAACATCAGCGTATTGCCGTCGGCGGAAAATGCCGGTCCCCATTCTTCTACTCCCGCGGGCGATTCCGCGAGCCGGCGAACTGATCGATTCTCGACGCTCGCCAGATAAAGCCCATCCGGTCCAGAAAATGCAATGCTTTGTCCATCGGGCGACCAGTCGATCTCTCCGCGCCGAGGAGCAAAGCTGCCCGTGTCCAGTGTGCGATCACTCGAGAAAGCGCTCTTTACTTGAGTCAATACCTGTTTGCCCGTCTCCGGCGACACCAATTGGGCCGCCAGAGCTTTCTCGGCCTTGCGCTCGTCCTCGCCTCCACCGTCTGCGCGAACGATGTGGATCGAATATTGGTGATTGTGAACGTGCGAGTACGCTACCCAGCGACCATCCGGCGACCACACCGGGCAGCAGTCATCGTCGTCGCTACTGAGCTGGATCATCTGATCGCTGCCCACTGGCGCGACAAAAATCCCTGTATTTGTGGCGTCCGAGCCGTCCCGGAAGAATGCCACCGCATCGCCGTCCGGCGAAAAGGCTGGAGACGAAGTGTTGGCGATATCGAACAGTGCGTGCGTCGGTTCGGGCAGCAATCGATCGTGAGGTGTCGCACCGGAACTGGAATGGATCAAAAACGCCGCGCCCAGCAGCGCCGTGAAAAGAACGCCAGCGCCGAAGAAATAACGAGACAACGCAGTTGGAGTTGGCGACGACTCGTCGGCCGACTCTGCGGTCGCAAACAGTCCGAAAGGCACAGTGGTGGCTTCCGTTGCTACGCTAAAATCGGGTGCTACGGCGGGAACCTGTTTCGATTCCGCGAGTTCGACCCTCCCAATAAAACGGTAGCCCCGCCGCGGCAACGTCTCGATGTAGCGTGGGTTCTCCGCCGAGTCAGTTAGGGTTTCCCGCAACTTGTTCACGGCAGCGTTCAAGCCATGATTGAAATCCACAAAGGTATCGGAGGGCCACAGACAGTTCCGCAGTTCTTCCCGGGTCACCAGCTCTCCTGGATGGCGTAAAAGCATGGTCAATACGGAAAACGGTTGTCCAACAAGCTTTAGCCGCGTTCCAAATTTCCACAGCTCATGGGTGTGCAGATCCACTTCATACGGACCAAAGCGCAGGCGATCCGATCGACTGTTGGTCCATTCGCTGCCCATATCCGGCCTCCGCTCTCTAGAACCGTGACTTCTACCGTTACTTCTAAAGACGGATTAGAGGGTGAATTTGTTCCGTAATTTCTTGGACGGAGGTCTAACTCGTTTGTCACCAATCTATTACTGGATGAGGTCGCGCGCAGCGAAAAATGATGTGCGTTGCACCGCCGGATGAGTGAGATTGCATTGCAATACCCGCTAGTTCGGGGTCAAGTTAGCCCCGCTGGTGCCACTTGGCGCTTTCGAATCGGAGGCTGGCCCGTGAGCAGGACAGTTCAGCAACGCAGATTTGCAATGGAGATTCTTATGGGAGCCGCGATATCTCTGGCCGGCACCTGTGCCTGGGGACAGAATCCTCATGCCAATTGCAACATAGCGGTAGTTTCGAACGTACTCAAGAGCGGAGCTCCCATTTGCGACACCAAGTTCGTCGAGCAGTTGGCCAGGAGCGGCCACGTCTATGAGCAGAACCAGATGGGCTTGGCCTCACTGCTGGTCATCGATCCGCGCTACAGCGACAAAGAGGCTGTTGCCTGGTTCCAACGCGCTGCGGAGCGAGGATACGCATCGTCCCAGGTGAACCTGGCCGTAATGTATATCAACGGATGGGGAACTCCGGTCAACTTCGGGGCTGCCCAACACTGGCTGCGCGAGGCCGCCAATCAGCATTTCGCTCGCGCGTACTTTAATCTCGGCATTTTGTATCTTGAGGGAAAGGGCGTTCGGCAGGACAACAACGAGGCGCTCCGCTGGTTTCAAAGAGGTGCAGAAGCAGGGGACAGTAGCGCACAAACCAATCTGGGCTATATGTACGACCAGGGGTTGGGATGTACAAGAAATATCGCAATGGCCGCCGAGCTATACAAGAAGGCCGCTGAGGCCGGAAATCCTCTGGGCGAGAATAATCTGGCTGATTTGTACTTGCACGGTGAAGGAGTGCCGCATGATTACGCGGCGGCATTCAAGTGGTTTCATAAAGCGGCGGTGCAAGGACAAACCGGGGCGCAGATCAAGTTGGGGTACCTGTATGCGAATGGTCAGGGAACGGAAAAGAATCCGGAAGCAGCATATGCCTGGATTAAAGCGGCCCAAGTCTCAGGCGATAACCGGGGCTCCGAAATGCTGCGCTCCCTCGAGAATAACCTTGGCCCGAAGAAACTAACGGAGGCTCGCGAGCAAGCCAGTAAGCTGCATCTCGAAAGTCCAAAGATGTCGTTGAACGACTTTTTACAGTGAGTCTCACATTCGATGGCAAAGATAATCTCATCCGCGGATACTTTGCTAGGTCCACTCGCCCGTCAGTTTTGCCGCGGTTTCCCTCGCCATCGGCGAACAGTACAGAGCCGTCGGACCGCTACAGGTTGAAGCGCGGACTACCAAATCGGTTTCGCTTTATGCCGAACAACCGGGGTCCCCGTCGGGTCTCAGTTGGCGCTGCTTGCAGGGCTCAACCATGTCGGAAACCGTGATGATGTTCATGGTAATTCGAGCATCCTCCGCTTGATATCAATGCACAACGCAGAGGCCGCCAAGCTGCAGCTTCGTCAGACCAGCCGGTCGACCGAGCCAGTCAAGATTCTGCAAAGTGTCCGTTTGCGGTTACGCTAGTGGGTGTTGAAAAACTCCCTTACTTCGCCAAACAGTCGAAATTTGGGGGATGCAGAATGCCTTGGAATTCGAGAACGTCACTTAAATCGAATCCTAATGCAATCTCATTTTCGCCAATCTAGGGGAAAAGAGTTTTTCAACAGCCACTCCCGTTTGCACTCAAAACAACCGGAAGGGTCTTCCTTATTCATCAGGTAGGCCAGCGCCCAAATTTCCTGACCCCTCCAAACTGCGCCATCTTTCGTGCAGGGGTCTCAGGGGTCTGTCTTTCTTGACAGTTTGCAATTGCGGTGCAAATGGGGACGATCAGATGTTCAACCAATAAACTAGGGAGCCACCGGAACGCGGGTTCCTCCCCCGAGGCTGGGTTCATTCCAACCTGCAGGGTGGCCCCCTTTTTGAAATTCGCAAATCACGCGCTTAGTCGAGCGGCAGAGTATCAGTTACGCAGGCGGAGTTCCTCGGAAATGGCTTCGATGCGTGCAAAACGCGCGTCCATCCGTCGCACTTTCTCCGGGGGCATACCAAGATAAATCGCCTCCGCGAATCTTCATACTGCTCGGTGATGAGTCCGTCGAGTTCCTTCTGGAGTTCTTCTGGGCCGCCTGAGTTCCCGGTCACAACAAAATAGACGTACTCTGCCCCGGATCGGGTTGCCGGGGCGCCTGTGCAGGCCGAGCAGGCGCAGGAGCGGCTAAGAAGCCGTAGTCTTTTCCTCCGAAAGAAATCAAGGCCACGCGCCCTAGTCAGCAACGTGGCCTTCCTTGGGATCTGGTAGGAATTCCGACGATGCTTCCAAATCTGAGGACTTCTGTCCGTGACGGTAATCACATCAGGATACTTTCTGTTATGGTGGTCCCCAAGAAGGCGAACACAAAGCGCATACTTGTGTAATCGCCTGTGGGTGTTGAAAAACTCTCTTACTTCGCCAAACAGTCGAAATTTGGGGATGCAGAATGCCTTGGAATTCCAGAACCTCGCTTAAGTCGAATCCTAATGCAATCTCATTTTCGCCAATCTAGGGGAAAAGAGTTTTTCAACACCCACGCTAGTTCTCGCCAGCGAAATGCCACCGCACCTCCGATATGCTCTATGGTGTGGCCGCATTGCTGACTCTTGTGGCAGCGGGCATAACAGCACTTTCATTCCCGTTGTCCCCTCGGCGGCCGAGGTATCGTGGATGGAAACCGGCCTAAGGAGGAGTCGTTGGGTGCCGATCATCGGGACGCTGTTCTTTTTGTATGTAGGCAGCCTTGTTGTGAGCATGGTGGGTATTGTCGCCTTGTTGGGAGCGAGAAATCTCACGGTTATTGCGATCGGCGTCAGCATAGCTGGGTTGGGGTTTTCCTCCGTTTTTCCAGTCGCGATTGCCACGCTCTCGCGCAGATTCGGATCCAGGGCATCCAGGACTACCGGCGTGATGTTCGGGCTCGCCGGCTTCGGCGGCGCAACCCTTCCTTGGCTTGCTGGCTACGCCTCTGCCAGGTTCGGCGGCTTGAAGTACGGGTTGTTGGTTCCCTTGTTTGGCTGCATCGTCATGTTGGCTCTGGATGCGCACCTTTCCCAACCGGAATGAAAGTTCTTTATCCGTAAATAATTGACATGAAAAAGCGCATCTGCTATAAGAACTCGGTTACTAAAACGATTTAGTCGGCCATTCCCGCGCGAATAGCGATCCTTATGCAGCTGGCCAGAATCATCCCGGTGATCGCAACTCCACCTGTGAAGGACCAAGAGGCGCTGGCTGTAAAGTCCGCAGTTGGGTTCCATCGAACGGCTGCCAGAGCTAAGCGAGGAAACGACAGCCGAACGGGTTTATGCTCATGCGTAGAGACAACCAACGCAAACGCGAAATGCAGGCGCAGAAGAAATGAAAGAAGAAAATGAAAAGAGTGGTGTCTACCGAGCGAGGAAAGCGAGCGAGAGTGGGATCCCCGATCCTGCTGACCTATCTCACGACCCTGATGGCCTTGGCGTCGATCGGCGCAAGGGCGGCAGATCGCTACGAAGTGACGATTGAACGATGGGTGCCTGTGAAGATGCGTGACGGGGTTACGTTGAGCGCAGATATTTGTCGCCCCAAGGTTGATGGGAAGTATCCGGTGCTGCTGATACGCACGCCGTATGACAGGACCGGAGAGATAAATTTCTGTGTGAAGGCCGCGGCCCGCGGATACGTAGTTGTCGAGCAGGACGTGCGCGGCAGATACGCCTCGGAGGGAGACTGGTATCCGTTCAAGTACGAATCTCAGGACGGCTACGACACTGTGGAGTGGGCGGCTGCGCTCCCCTACTCAAATGGAAAGGTGGGGATGTTCGGAGGCTCCTACGTAGGCGCAACGCAGTACCTTGCGGCAATTGCCCACCCGCCTCACCTGGCGGGAATTTGCCCCAACGTTACGGCTTCTAACTATCACGATGGCTGGACCTATCAAGGCGGTGCGTTCGAACAATGGTTCGACGAATCGTGGACAACCGGACTGGCCGAAAACACCCTGAAACGCCGCGTAGAGTTGGGCAGCGATGCTCTTGGATGGACCCAGAAGTTGCCGCTATGGTCGTATCCCGTGCGCGAAACGCCTTCGGCCGCGGGACTGGCTCCGTATTTTACAGACTGGCTGGCGCACCCCGACTATGACGACTATTGGAAGCAGTGGTCGATCGAAGATCACTACGGGCAGATTCAAGTTCCGGTATTCAGCCTAGGTGCATGGTATGACATCTTTCTAGGCGGAACGCTGAAGAATTATGCGCGCCTGAAGAACGAGGCTGGCACCGAGGCGGCGCGGCGGGGCCAGCGCCTGAAAATCTATGTGGGCGGACATGCGGGGGGCTCGGAGGATCGAAAGGTCGGCGCGGTCGATTTTGGAGACAAGCTGCCGTTCGACATCGATGAAGCGATACTGCGCTGGTACGACGGCCTGCTGAAAGGCATCCGCGGTGGATCGAATCAGGAGAAATCAGTAAGCATCTTCGTGATGGGAAGGAACGTCTGGCGTGACGAGGATGACTGGCCGCTGGCGCGCGCCAAGGCCACGCGGTATTACCTGCGCTCGACCAAGCCGGCGAACGGCCTCGAAGGAGGTGGCATGCTGAGTACAGCCCCGCCTGCGGAGGAGAAGCCAGACCAATACGTCTACGATCCGGAAGCTGCCGTCCCGACGATTGGCGGGCCGCTTTGCTGCGGAGCGCTGCCGACTGGCATTGGTCCGGAAGACCAGCGACCTGCGGAGGAGCGCGGCGACGTGCTCGTATTCTCTACGCCCAAATTTACACGGGACACGGAAATTACGGGTCCGGTTGCGCTCGACCTGTATGTCAGCAGTTCGGCGATCGACACTGACTTCACCGGGAAACTGGTCGATGTTTGGCCAAACGGATTCGCTCAGAATTTGACGGAAGGCATCCTGCGCTTGCGCTATCGCGATTCGCAGGAGAAACCGGAACTGGGAAACCCCGGGGAGATTTATCACATCACTGTGGATCTTTGGGCGACGAGCAATGTGTTTCTGCCCGGACACAAACTGCGACTCGAGGTTTCGAGCAGCAATTTTCCGCGATTCGATCGCAACTTGAATACGGGTGAGGAGCAAGCCCGGGGAACGCACATGGTGAAAGCAACCAATGTCATCTACCACGACAAATCTCGGCCTTCGGCCCTCGTCCTCCCGATTCTGCCGTAACGGACGACTCAGCGATACTCGGCGTCGCGGTTCAAATAGTAAGCAGGAGATTTCTATGAGTCGAACGTTGACGGGAATTATCACGTAGATTCTTGCTTCATGTGTTCCCTATTTCACGCAGTGCGGAGCACGAGCAGAGAGCCTGTTGTCCGGCCTGACGAAACCACATGATTACGTTCAGAAGCCAATATCCAGCTATGACGGAACCGGGGGAAACGACGATGCGCAGCCGATTCCCGCTGGAGACACGTTCACACTGCTGGATGAGGCGGACCCTGGGGTGATTACTCATGTGTGGATGACGATCGCTTCAGGGGAGATGTATCACTTGAAGAAGCTTGTGCTTCGAGCATACTGGGACGGCGAGGAGAGCCCGAGCGTTACTTCTTTCATGGTTCACGCCCCGTCGGCTGATCGCATCGCGACTCAAGAGCACGAAACCGGCGCCCCAGGAGTGGCTGGGTTGACGTTGACATTCGATGCGCGCGAAATTGCTTTTAAGGACACGCCGGAGGGCGAGAATTGCGAGCTGGATTTCTTATTTATCCAGCGGGACCATCGTGGAAAACAATTGGCCGGAGAGGAAAAACGCGCAGAGGTCAATGTTTCAACGCAGAAGTACGGAGCATTTCTCCAGGATGGAATGCTGGTCACCAACCACCTAGAGCTGGCCGAAGGCGCAACGCTTTTGAAGATTGCAGTGCGGGATCGAAGGTCTGGTGCAATGGGCTCCTTGAGCATTCCACTGCTAGTGAAGTAGGAGCACTCCAGCAATGGGAGCAGGAATCTGCCTTAGTGGTGCCCATCTTTCGAAAAGCTCGAGAAGATGGATCGGGCCCGGTCGCGGCAAAGCAAGCGTTGCCTAATCCCCAACTGTGTATCCCGAGCTACATCAAAGGAATGGTCCCCTCATGACAAGGCTGAAAGGCTCATTTGCGCTCTTCCTCTTACTGGCCAATGCACTAACGATGCACGCACAAACCGATAAGGAGCCGGGTGCAATCGAAGGAGAATCCATGCGTGTAACGAATAGGCCCATTACCGCGGTAGTCGATCAATTTATGAGCGATCGTGGGGAAGGTTGGAGTGGAGGACGGCAATTGTATTGGAAAGGGAACCTTGGCGAGGTCCTTGAGTTGGCTCTGCCAGTGGCTGAAGCTGGGAACTATCACTTAATTGTTCGTTGGACGAAGGCAGCTGACTACGGAATCGTGCAGCTGAGTTTGGATGGAAAGCGTCTTGGCAATGTTTTCGATCTGTATGGAGCACACCCCGAACCGGCTGCTCCGATTGATCTGGGTGTCTTGAATCTTATGGCGGGTGATCACAGGTTAGGAATTCGCATTGTGGGTAAGAACCCCGCAGCAACGGGTACTTCTCTCGGTCTCGATTACATCAAGCTGAGTTCCGGCGACGAGGCGAACATCCTACTAAATGACGACGCAGGCGAGAGCATTCTGGGTCCAACGACATCCTCAGATCGCGAGGCCTGGGTTCAAGCACTACATACATGGCGCGACCAGGAACGTAAGCGCATCGGATTCGATCAGCAGCAATATACCCGTCCGGAATTGATCTGGACACAGCGTAGCTACATTCAGCCGCAAGTGATGGTGGAGGACCGCTATTTGTACGATGCGGCGACGGGCCGATATACGGTGGATAAATTTCTAGACGATTTAACGCAGCGTTATGGCGGCGTTGACGCGGTGTTGGTGTGGGCTGTATATCCAAATATCGGCATCGACAACCGCAACCAGCACGATATGCTACGCGCCATGCCGGGAGGATTACCCGCGCTGAAAAACGTCGTGCAAGAGTTTCATAACCGGGGTGTGAGAGTGTTCTTTCCGGTAATGCCCTGGGACACGGGTACTCGCGAGGAGGGCGTAAGCCTGGAAAGTGCGATCGCCCGCGACTTAAAAGATATCGGCGCAGACGGCATCAATGGCGACACATTATCTGGCATCGGAAGGAGTTTTCTGCAAGCGAGCGAGGACGCAGGATATCCTCTCGCGCTTGAGCCAGAAGGTCATTTCGACGACCAAGCGATGATCAACTGGAACACAATGAGTTGGGGCTATTGGGCATGGTGGAAATTCACGCTTGTGCCGGTGGTTAGCCGGTACAAATGGGTAGAACCGCGCCATATGGTCAATGTCTGTGAGCGCTGGGCGCGAGATCGGACCAATCAACTACAGGAGGCATTCTTTAACGGCGTGGGTTACGAAAGCTGGGAGAACGTTTGGGGCATTTGGAATGGCATTACGCCACGCGATGCGCACGCCCTGCGGCGCATTGCGAGCATTGAACGAGCTACCGCAGATTTGCTTGTCAGCCAAGATTGGCAGCCTTTCGTGGCTACAGAGCAACCCGATGTGTATGCCAGCTTATTTCCTGGCAAGGGACAAAGGCTATGGATTCTTGTGAATCGCTCGGGCAACGACCTTGACACCACGCAATTGAGCGTCGAGGTTCGGCCTGGCGAGCGATTCTACGATCTGTGGAACGGGGTTGAACTAGCCCCGCAGACTGTAGAGCATCATGCGCAATTAACATTTCAGATGGAAGCTCACGGCTACGGCGCGGTGCTGGCCACCGACGCGACGCACCGTCCCAATTACTTGAATGCCTTGCTGGCAACCTCTGCCGCGCAAGCCAGAACACCGCTTCGCTCATTGTCGTCGCAATGGACGCCGTTGCCGCAACAAATGGTGCAAGCCCCAACCACGAAAGCGCCGACTGCCGCCCCAGAGGGAATGGTCTATATCCCCACTGCGCACTATCGCTTCCGCGTTTCGGGCGTGGAGATCGAAGGCGACAATGAGCCGGGTGTAGACGTGCAATATGCTTGGGAAGATTTACCTCGCCGCCATCACGATCACATTTTGGAAATACACAGCTTCTACATCGACCGCACGCCCGTCACCAACGCACAGTTCGCGCGCTTCCTTGCTGCCAGCAGGTACAGACCGGCCAACACTTACAACTATCTAAAGGATTGGGTCAACGGCGCGCCAAGACCAGGATGGGAAAACAAGCCGGTGACTTGGGTAAGCCTCGAAGACGCGCGCGCTTACGCCGCTTGGGCAGGCAAACGCTTGCCCCACGAGTGGGAATGGCAATATGCGGCACAAGGCAACGACGCGCGTCTGTATCCCTGGGGCAACGATCTGGACGAGAGCCGAATGCCGATATCCGACGAAAGTCACGAACTGCGCGGCCCTGATGATGTCGATGCGCACAAGGAAGGTGCTAGCCCCTTTGGTGTGCTGGATATGGTGGGCAACGTCTGGCAATGGACCGATGAATTTGTCGATGCCCACACGCGTGCGGCGATTGTGCGTGGCGGCAGTTACTACTATCCTCAAGGCTCAGTTGAACAATTTATATGGTATTTTCCGCAAAATCGTAAACTCACCGAGCACGGTAAATTGCTCCTATTGGCGCCATCTAAAGATCGCGCCGGTACCGTGGGTTTTCGATGCGTGAAGGATGCCAAATGAATTTGTCGGACTCGCACAAGGCTATAAGGTGTGGTGACGGTCCAGAAGGGACCATGACGGAAGCTGTCTATAAATCCGTGCCGCTGTCTGTTGCTCATAAGCACGCCTTGAACTCTTTTTCCGTTGGCTTACATTCCCATTCTCTATTGGCTTCAAAAATACTTGGTGGACCGCATCTTGAGCGTGACCTCGGTCACCGGAAATCGCTGACGCGAACGGCGGCGGTGCCAGAAATATCGTCGATATAGGCCTCGATCGATGCCAGCGGTGTTTCGCTCTGTCCCGTCCAGTCAGTCCGGTTCTCCCGTGGCGGCATGGCTTGCAAACTCATCGCCACTGCTTTCGGCACCTGATGCCGCTGCTCGCGAACCGCTTTCAGCTGATTGCTCCTGACGTGCTTTCATTTAATTCAGGGCAGAGAGTATGTAGTTGACAATCAAAGCTGCGAGGAAGGCGAGGCTGGTCATATAGATGAACTGAATGACGGGCCACTTCCAGCTATTTGTTTCACGACGAACCACCGTTAGCGTCGACGTGCACTGCATCGCGAAGGCGAAAAACACCAGAAGTGCCATTGCTCCTGAAAAGGTGAGATCGTGCCGAAGAGCCGTTTGGAGCGACATCGATTGCGTGGCCGGATCGGTGCCGTAGAGCGTCCCTAGCGTCCCGACAATGACCTCGCGCGCCACCACGGAAGTCAAAAGCCCAACCCCGATCTTCCAGTTGAACCCAAGTGGGTGGATCGCCGGCTCAATGAAATGTCCCAGGTGTGCGACGACACTCCGTTCCAATTCAGGTGGTTGTCCATGGTGAAGCGGAAGATTGGTCAATCCCCAGACAAGAAAAGAGACACAAAGTATGACGGTTCCAGCCTGTTGCAAGAAGACACGCGCGCGGTCCATCAGCCGCAAACCGATGGAGTGCAATGTTGGCCAGCGGTATTCGGGAAGTTCCAAAACGAACGGCGGTGGAGTCGATTTGAGAATTGAGGATTTCAAGAGCTTCGCTGTGACAATGGCGGCGACAAAGCCGAGTACATAAAGGAGTAGCATGGCGAGGGCGCGTGTTCCGAGGAGAACGCCCACAACCGGCCGTTCTGGAATGAACGCTGCGATCAGCAACGTATAGATTGGCAGACGGGCGGAGCA
>Ga0335073_10001895_pt1 | contig 28374 bp, 20 predicted proteins | sample Lox_Sample_22_FD_207093 | JGI IMG/M metagenome (GOLD analysis project Ga0335073, IMG submission 207093) | Soil microbial communities from Loxahatchee National Wildlife Refuge, Florida, United States - Lox_Sample_2.2 | ecosystem: Environmental > Terrestrial > Soil > Wetlands | place: USA...
GCATCGAATCGACGCGTATCGACAACCGCGTTGGGTGGATTCCAGAACTTCAGGAGCACTAAATACTTTGTGCGTGTCACCGACGGGGCACAGCTCAGGATCGCCCGGATCTGTCTGCCGGATGCGTTGCCCGTTTGTGGACATCTCCATGATTTTCTTCGCAACGAGAGCAGGAGGTTCGGTCAAGCCAATCGTATTGCCGTAGCTCTTCGACATCTTACGGCCATCGGTGCCGGGCACCTTGGGAGAAGGCGTCAACAAGGCCTCAGGTTCCGGGAATACCTGAGTTTTATACATAGAGTTAAATCGCCGCGCGACTTCACGCGTTAGTTCGACATGCGCAACCTGATCCTGACCTACTGGGACGTATTTAGCCTGATAAATGAGAATGTCCGCAGCCTGAAGGAGCGGATATCCGAGGAAACCGTACGTTGAGAGATCCTTTCCCGTGATGTTTTCCTGCTGCTCTTTATAGGTCGGGACGCGTTCAAGCCACCCTAGAGGGGTGATCATGCTGAAAAGCAAGTGGAGCTCTGCATGTTGCAATACGCGGCTCTGAATGAAAATGGTCGACTTGGTTGGATCGAGTCCAGCTGCAAGCCAATCGAGTGCAACATCCAGCGTATTCAATTTGATCCTGCTTGGGTCCGCATAATCCGATGTCAGCGCATGCCAGTCGGCGATGAAGAAGTAGCACTCGTACTGGCCCGAGTCCTGAAGCTTGACCCAGTTGGCGAGGGCGCCCATGTAGTTGCCGAGGTGGAGCTTGCCGGTGGGGCGCATGCCGCTGAGGACGCGCGGGCGGGAGGATGAGGTTGCCTGGTCGGACATTGTGCGTATCGATTCCGAAATGATGCCGAGAGAATGCAGCCCGCGGTTGATGGGAGCTCAAAGAGGGCTGGGACTATTGTAGCGGGCGGAGCGACCGATTAGAGGCGCGAGAGGAGGAGGAAGATGGCGGTCAGGGCCGGAACGAGAAAGAGCCGGATGATGGTGCCGCCGACAAGGATCATGAGGATCCAGCTCAGCCAGTAGGGGATGCGGTCGTAAGCCTGGACGGCGTTGTAAGGGAGCACATTGCGCAGCAGGTGGCTGCCGTCAAGAGGCGGGACGGGAAGCAGGTTGAAGATGAAGAGCGAGAGATTGATCTCGATGGCGGCGACGCCGAGGAGAACGAGGGCCTGCACAGTGGGATTGACGCCCGGCAGGAGCTGGTACTGGAAGGTGTAGAGCACGATCTCGCGTCCGCCGGGGACAGTGGCGCTGCCCGGAACAACGTGGCAGATGACCAGCAGCAGGACGACGGCGATGAAGGTGAGCAGGAGATTGGAGACGGGGCCGGCGAGGGTGACGAGGTTGTCGTCGCGGCGGATCTTTTGAAAGTTGCGCGTGATGACGGGCGTGGGCTTGGCCCAGCCGATCAGCATACCGGCGAAGAAGTTGAATCCGATGAGCGGGCCGAAGATGGCGAGGGCGGGAATGAGCAACGAGCCGATGGGATCGATGTGGTAGATGGGGTTGAGCGTCACGCGGCCTTCAAGGCGGGCGGTCTGGTCGCCGAGGCGCGAGGCCATCCAGGCATGGGCACACTCATGGAAGCTGAGCGCAAAGATGAGCAGAACGAACTGAAAGATGGCGACGGCAAACGCTGCAGATTGCAAACGGCACTCCCGGTAAATGAAAGCTCAGGGTAGCACGGCAAATGCAGCTTTCAGCCATCAGCTCTCAGCAGAACCCTCGCAGATTGAAGATTGGTGAGCTCGACGTTCTCAAGACAGAGCGAGGCCGCATCACTGACCGTCTGTGCAAATTCGAAAGGTTTAGCCGCGGTCTGCGGGGAACTGGCCCACGATGGCGCCGGGGGCGATGTTGGCGCCGGGCATCACGATTTCATGCGTGCCGATGCGGGTGTTATCGCCGATGGTGGTGTGGAGGAAGCGCACGTGGTCGAGATCTTCAGGCGAGTAGATGTGCGAGAAGATGCGCGAGAAGGAGCCGATGACGGCGTTTTTGCCGATGGTGACGCCGCCACGGTCGTTGATGAGCACGCCTTTGCGGATGACGGCGCCGTCGCCGATGGAGAGGTTGTAGCCGTAGGTAAAGTCGACGCCGTGGTAGATTTTGACGCCGGAGCCCATGTGCTCAAAGATGTGGCGGCCCAGCATGCAGCGGAAGCGGATGCCGAGCCAGTGGTTGAGGCCGATGGGCGATCGATCGAACATTTGCCAGAACCAGAGGAGAGGCTTGCGGCGGGCGAAGCGTTCTTTGTCGACGTCGGCAAAGTGCTCGGCTTCGAGGGTCACGTTCTCGGGGTCGAGGGACATGCTGAGGACATTGCCGGGGAGTTCGCTGGTGAGGGTGAGATTCAGTTTTCCACCATGGGGACGGCCGAGATAGAGCTGATAGAGCTGGTCACGGACGATCTCAGAGCGGCGCTCGGGCGAGCAATGGCGAGTGAACTCCTCGTCGAGAAACTGGAGCCAGCGCCGGAAGATCTCTTCGGCTTCAGGCGCCGGGCGTGGGACAGGGGTGCTGGTCGGAGCGGTTGCCATACAAGATGGACGATAAACCAAGGCGGGAAGATGCGGCCAACGAAGGTGATGGCTGTCCCATATTGCGCCGCGGGCCGGGCGGTATCCTAAAGGTTCAGAGCGCCCGCAGCAATCAAGGGCGACGAACAAGAGAGAGTCTACTGACCATGACCGAAGAAACTGCTCCCGTACCGGAAACCATCGAGGCTCCGAAGACAAGCGCGCCGGTGGCGACGATCGCCACGCTGGGCAAGCATGAGGGCCAGTCTGTCACGCTGAAGGGTTGGCTCTACAACTCGCGCGAGAGCGGGAAACTGCTGTTCCCTATCTTTCGCGACGGGACAGGGACCGTGCAGGGCGTGGCGCACGTAAAGAGCGTGCCTGCGGAAGTGTTCGAGACGCTGAAGGGGCTGACGCAGGAGTCGTCGGTCATTGTGACCGGCAAGGTGCGGGCGGACAAGCGCGCGCCGGGCGGCTACGAGCTCGATGTAGAGAACGTGGAAGTGGTGCAGCGGGTGCCGGAGTCAGATCCTTATCCGATCACGCTGAAAGAACATGGCGTGGATTTTCTGATGGAGCGCCGGCACCTGTGGGTGCGGTCGCCGCGGCAGTCGGCGATTCTGCGGATTCGCGCGGAGATCATGCGGGCGGCGCAGGAGTACTTTGATTCGAATGGTTTCATCCGCACCGATCCGCCGATTCTGACGCCGGCAGCCTGCGAGGGCACATCGACTCTCTTCCCGGTGGATTACTTTGGCGATCCGGCGTACCTGACGCAGAGCGGGCAGCTGTATATCGAATCGACGGCGCTGGCGCTGGGCAAGGTGTACAGCTTCGGGCCGACGTTCCGCGCGGAGAAGTCGAAGACGCGGCGGCACCTGACCGAGTTCTGGATGATCGAGCCGGAGGTGGCGTATTGCGACCTGGACGGGTTGATGGAGCTGGCGGAGAACTTCATCTCGCACATCGTGCAGAGCGTGCTGAAGAATCGCGCGGCGGAGCTGGAGACGATCGGGCGCGACGTGGAGAAGCTGAAGACGATTCTGCCGCCGTTCCCCCGGCTGCGTTATGACGAAGCGGCAAAGATGCTGAACGAAGCGCACGCCAGGGGCGAGCTCGAAAATGCGTTCGAGTATGGCAACGATTTTGGATCGCCGGACGAGACGTGGCTGAGTTCGCAGTTTGACCGGCCGGTGATGGTGCACCGGTATCCGGCGGCGGTGAAGGCGTTCTACATGGAGCCGGACCCGAAGGACGCGAACTTTGCGCTGTGCGTGGATGTGCTGGCGCCGGAGGGCTACGGCGAGGTGATCGGCGGATCGCAGCGTGTCTCGAGCTACGAGCTGCTGAAGAGCCGCATCGAGCATCACGGGCTGCCGATGGAGGCGTTCCAGTGGTATCTCGACCTGCGGCGGTATGGCAGCGTACCGCATGCGGGATTCGGGATGGGAATCGAGCGGCTGGTGGCGTGGATCTGCAACCTCGATCACGTACGCGAGACGATTCCGTTTGCAAGGACACTGCACCGGATCTATCCGTAGGACAGGGACCGAGGAACAAAGGGAACAAGGGAACGAAAAAGAAAAGCGCGATGGCCGAGGCCACCGCGCTTTTTGTGTACTCAGGTACGAGTTAGAAGGTGAAGCGGAGAGCCATCTGCAACTGGCGCACGTTGTAGGCGAAGTTGCTGTTGTCAGTGCTGGTGATGGCTCCGTAGGTCGTGCTGGTGTAAGGCGTGAGCTTGTTGAGGTGGTTGGTGGTGTCTTCGGAGATCTGATACGCGGTGGTGCCGAGGCCGGTCACGTTCTGGTGATTGGTCAGGTTGAAGGCTTCGGTCAGGAACTCGAGCTTGTAGTGCTCACGCACCACGAGGCTCTTGGAGACGCGCAGGTCAACACCCCAGGTCTTCGGGTATTGGAATGCGTTGCGGTCGATGTTCGGAAGCCGGTTGGCGCCGCCCGATCCGTTGAACGAAGTTGTGGTGATGATGGATTGCTGGGCTGTCGCGCCGGTGGGATACATCTTGGCGTTTGCCGAGCCGGAGCTGATGCCCGGCGAGTAGGGCAGGCCGCTCTGAGTAGAGAAGCCGGGCGCGATCTCAAAGTCGTTGAGGACATAGCCCAGCGGACCCGAGAAGTGCCAGGGAGAGGTTCCCACGCCGGCGATGACCAGGCGGTAGGGGACGTTCTGGTTGGAGTTGCCGTAGTCGAGCTTGATGTTGGTGGGATCGAGCAGAGACGTAGCGGCAGCGCCGGTCTGGTTGTTTTCGCCGTAGTCCAGCGCATGCGACCAGGTGAAGTTGGAGTCGAAGGAGAAATGATAGGAGAGGCGATGCTTGTAGCTTGCCACCAATGCCTCGTAGTTCGAAGTCACGCCGCTGAAGATATCGGTGACGGAACTGAAGTTGGGGTTGGGGCGGTGGTTGGCGTTTGCGGTGTCGTAGAAGAACGCGTTCGCAGTGACAGTTGAACCGTCGGCCAGAGGCCCGGCGTGATTGGGATCGGCCACGGTGAAGGTGACCGGGGTGGGCGCGGGCAGGTTGGTGTCGTAGAAGTCGGGCAGCCGGCGGCCCCAGGAGCCGAGCCATGAGAGCGAGATGACGTCGCTCTTGCCCAACTGCTGCTCGAGAGTGAGGTCGGCCTGGTGAATCTCGGGCACCTTGAAGTTGGAGTCGAGATAGTAGGCCGTGGCGTTGCCGCTGGCGCCGGTGAGGCAGGTGGCGTAATTGGCGGCATCCACGATCTGCGGGAAGACAGGAGCGCAGGTCTGTCCGGCGTTGAAGGTCGGATTGACCTGGCTGCCGGCAGCTGCGGTTCCTACGAGGGCCTGGTAGAGCGTGGAGTTGATGGCGCGGGCAAAGAACATGCCGTAGCCGCCGCGGAGGATGGTCTTGCCGCCGCCGTAGACGTCATAAGCGAAGCCGACGCGCGGGCCAATGTTGGCTTTGCTGTTATCAAGAACGCTGGTTTGCGGCAGCAGCGTGTTGGGCAACTGAGCGCCGGGGAACTTCTCATACTCCCAGCGCAGACCGAGAGTCAGGCTCAGTCGGGGCATCACCTTCCACTCGTCCTGCGCGAACAGGGCGTAATCGCCGGTGGTGAAATCGAGACCCGGCGTGCCGACACCCTGGCTGAAGTTGGAGTAGTTCTCGGCGACCTTGCCAGCTACGGTGTTCTGCGAGAGATAGAGGTCGGAGAGGTAATTACCGAGGGCCTGGTTGCCGCTGTAGAAGAACTGCGCGTACTGGTTGTAAAGGTTGGAGATCAGGTCGTCGGTGTGAATATAGTCTTCGCCGAATTTGAAGGTGTGGTTTCCGCGGACCCAGACCACGGTATCAGCCAGCTGCCAGCGGCGCTCGTCGGGCAGCGCGGCGCGGTTGAGAAACTGCGGCGTGCCGAACTGGAAGAAGCCGCTCAGGTTGACGTTGGGCGGCAGGCCGAGAGGATTGGCATAGCCACTGGGTGTGTTGATGAGATTGTTGGTTTCGTAGGTCGTAGGGGCCTGGTTGAACTCGTATTCGAAGTCGCGCCCGTACATGAAGCGGGCTTCGTTGCTGAGGGCATTGGTCAGGAAGCTGTCGAGCTTGCCGACGATCCAGTTGTCGCGGACATAGTCGTTGCCCCAGCTTTCTTTTCCGTAGGCGACGGCGGGGCTGGTCTGAATGCCGGCCGGTGAAGTCCAGCGCATCTGGTTGGCTTCAACCGAGGCGTGATTCTTCTGGTTGATCTGCCAATCGACCTTGGGGAAGTAGATCGTCTGTTTGCCGATGCGGGGGACGGTTCCGAGCACGCCGGTCAGGCCGTTGATGCCGTCCGAATAAACAGTGAAGGCGTCGGCATAGCTCAGGCCCGTCTTTGAGGAGATCTGGCAGACGTTGGCGTCCTGATAGCTGGGCGCGGCGGAGCCGGAGCCACCGCAGGTTTTGCCGGCCGGCAGCGCCGAGTCGGCGGAGGTGTAGAAGTTGGAGTTTGCGCTGGTGCCGGTGATGGTGGCCGCGCCGGGAAAGTCGTGATAGAAACGGTCGGCTGCGATGAAGAAGAAGATCTTGTCTTTCAGGATGGGTCCGCCGACGCCGAATCCGTACTGGCGGCGGAGGTCAGTGGGCTTGAAGGACTGGGAGACATACTTGATGGGGCTGGTCGAGACCTGCACGGGGTGCTGGACGTAGAAGTTCTGAGCTGCCCAGGCGCTGTCGCGATCGTAGTAGTAGCCTTCGCCGTGGAGGGCATTCGACCCGCTCTTGGTGACGGAGTTGACGATGCCGCCGGCGGACCGGCCGTACTCGACGGAGTAGTTGGAGGTGTTGACCTGGAACTCCTGCACAGCGGCTTTGATGGTGGAGTAGCCGGCACGGGTGCGGCCGCGCTCTTCAGAGAAGTAGGCCTGGTTGTCGTCGGTACCGTCGATGGTGACGTTGTTGAGCAGGGTGCTCTGGCCGCGGAAGCTGAGGAGTCCGTAGCCGTTGGAGTCGTTGACGACGCCGGGGGTGAGAAGCGCGAAAGACGACCAGCGGTAGTTGTTCTGGGGCAGGTCGTGGAGGGCGATCTGATCGACAACGCCGGCAAAGTCGGGAGATGTGGTGTTGATGAGCGGCGCAGCGTCAGTGACTTCGACGGTCTGGGAGGCCGTCCCAATGGCGAGGCGGGCCTGCACATCGGTGAGCAAGCCGACCTGAACCGTTGTATGGACGGAGCGATAGGTGTTGAAACCCGAGGCGGCGACGGTCACGTTGTAGTCGCCGGGCTGCAGGTGGAGAACGCGGAAGTAGCCCGAAGCGTCGGAGGTGACGGTTTGTTCGGCATTGGTTCCGTTGTTATGCACAGTGACCGAGGCATTGGGCACTACGGCGCCGGTCGTATCGAGCACGGTGCCACCGATAGCGCCATCGACGGCGGTCTGAGAGAAGGAAAACGGGACAAACGTGATCAGGCAGAGAATGACGGGCAGCAGCAGGCGGCTGCCACCAAGGCGATGAAGTTGCATAACGGCTCTCCAGAGAACAGAGGTGTTTGAGTTTAATGAGCCTCGTCTTACGGGAACGCCGCAATGGCCTTCGCGCGACGATCGGTCCCGGTCAGTGATCCAGGCCGGCGTGAATTGCTTGACGCACACTCACACCCAGGCAGCAGAAGCTGCAGTGGACGCGGCAAACAATCCTTTGGCAGATTCGCACAGAATTATGAACAGGAGGTTACAAACGTGCGGGAATTGGGGAAATTGGGAGGTATTTTCACGCTCGCGAGCGTTCAAAATCGGGAATTGACCGTTTAAACAAAGTATCTCCGCTGAAGAAGAATCTCCGCTGTGCGGGGTGCAATCCTATATGTGAATCGATTTCACAGGGGAGTGGTGAGGAATGACGTTGTCAGCCAGTGAGGTGAATGAACTGAAGCATGCGCCTGCGGTGGCGGGTGTCCTGCCGGTGGTTCTGGAGCGGTGGAGTCCCAGGGCTTTCAGCGAACGGGCGGTGAGCAATGCGGAGCTGAAGAAGGTATTCGAGGCCGCGCGCTGGGCGCCATCGAGCAACAATGAGCAGCCCTGGCGATTTGTCGTGGGGTTGCGTGGCACCGGGACGCACGCGAAGATCTCGGAGAGCCTGGCTGGATTCAACAAGGAGTGGGCTCCCAAGGCCCCGGTACTGCTGCTGGGCGTGGCCAGCACGCGATTCAGCCGCAATGGGAATCCGAACAATTATGCGCTCTTCGACCTGGGGCAGGCGACCACGCTGATTACGCTGCAGGCCAAGGCCCTGGGACTTGCGACACACCAGATGGGCGGCTTTGATCACGATGCGGTGCGCGCCCTGCTGCAGATTCCCGAAGAGTATGCGCTGGGATCGGTAATGGCTCTGGGGTATCAGGCAGAACCTGGAACGCTGGCGAACGAGAAGCTGCTTGCGTCGGAGACGGCGCCGCGGACGCGAAAGCCCCTGGCCGAGATTGTTTTTTCGGCCTGGGACGAGCCTGCGGAGTTGGGCTGAGCTGCGGGTTCCGCAGGAGTCAACAACGGGCTGAGATTCATGCCGGGCTTTCACCGTAGAGTGGAAGATGAGGGGATTTGTTTTGCCCAGACTGAACCCACCGCGGTCGATGCAGCGGCAGAGGCCTTCCCGGCGGCCGCGGCACCGGAATCTTGCGGCGCCGCGCAGGCGACTGGGGTGGCGCGGCCGCGGAATTCTCGCGGTGTGCGTTGTTGTTGTGGCGGTCTTTGTATGGGCGGCGGTTGCACGGGCCCTGGCGCCGACTTCCAATACCGCGCGGACACGGTTTGACGTGATTATCGTGCTGGGCTCTCCGGCAGATTCGGACGGGAACCCGACGCCCCAGCAATTGGCGCGTGTGGATGAAGGGGTACGCGAGTATGACCGCGGCGTGGCTCCGCGCATGATTATGACCGGCGGCGCCGGGCACAACCAGTTTGTAGAGGCAGAGGTGATGGCGCGGGCGGCCGAGTCACAGGGGATTCCCGCATCGGCGATCTTTGTGGAACCGAGGGCCCGGGACACGATTGAAAATGCGTGCTATGCCGAGCGCATCATGAAAGCGCACAGCTGGAGTTCGGCTGAGATCGTTTCAAGCGCGAGCCATCTGCCCCGTGCGGGGATGATCTTCAATCGGCTTCCTGTGGAGTGGCGGGCCCGGGGGGCCGAGCCTTTGGAGCCGCAGACCGGGATGGACAAGGCTCTGGCTGCGACGTGGGAGACGCTGAAGACAGCGCGGTATCTGGTGTATGCGGACTGGGCCGAACGGTGCCAACCCTAAGGAATCAAGACGGGTTGGGTGCAAACGGAATGCGTTGCAGGCCGTCTACCAACAAGGCTCTTCTTTGCAGATGCGTGGGAAATGACGCAGCGCGGGGGAGTGTTTGTCAATCCCATGTGACAGCGTTGGGGAGCGGGTTTGTCCGGTCTCGGCGCGGTCCTGTAAGCTGAGTGGTGATGCATCGTTCAGTTCGATTTTCTCCTGTTTCCTTCACCGTAAGTGTGTTGGCGCTCTGCATGTTGGCTGGCGCGACCGCGCGCGCGCAGAGCTCTTCACAGAGTTCGAGTCAGAGTTCCAGCCAGACCGGTGCGCCGCAAGAAGTTCCTGAGAGCCCGGTCTATGTATCGATCGACCCGCTGGCGGGTGTGCGATACAACAACCGCTACGACGTGTCAGTCGGCATGGCGTATGACCACATGAAGGCCGGGCCCAACCTGCTGCAAGGGTCGAATCTCGGCGGACTTGATGTTTCGGGTTCTTACTGGCTGCTCAAGCGCTGGGGTCTCGAGGGTTCCGGACGCGCATACGTCGGCACCAGCGGCGCAGCGCCGAATCCGGACAGCATTAACGGTCCATTTGTGGCGCAGTATTTATTTGTTGGCGGCCCGGAGTGGCTGGGTCCGCACAATAAGCACGGCGATCTGATTGCGCACGTGATGGTGGGCGGTGCGAAGGGCGTATTTGAGAAGGACCTGCGGGGAGCATCGCCGTCCGTAGTGGGCTTCTATAACGACCAGATAGCCCTTGGCATGATCGCCGGCGGACACATGGACCTGAACCGCTCGGCGCATTGGGTCTTCCGGATTACGCCGGACGCGGTGATTACGCACTACGGCATCAACTATCCTCCGAACACTCACCAGTGGGATGTGAACTTCGCTCTCTCGGTGGGAGTGGAATACAAGTTCAAGAAGAAGCGGTAGCGAAAGAATTGCAGTCGTTGCGCGCCGCGCTGCGACAAGCTTAAAAGCAATGACCGAAGTTTGCGATGGCGCGGATGCCGGCAGCAGGCTTCGGTCTTTGTGTATTGGCACGACGGAGCAGGATGCTAAACCGGGTAGACCACAGGTGTTATGCGAATGTGGTATTCTTCGCCGTTCAGAGGGGGCGTTGGACCCGTCTCCGCTGGAAAATTGCCGTACCGGGATGCGGCATGCAGAGATCGCGCTGAGGACGTTCCGGTAAGACAACGCGATGAGGCAGGTGCACAACGGATATGAGGGACACACTGGGTGTATTGCTCGCAGGAGGGGCGGGAGAGCGTCTCTTTCCGCTGACGAGAGATCGAGCCAAGCCGGCGGTTCCATTCGGCGGCCACTACCGGATCATCGATATCACGCTCTCAAACTGCATTAACTCGGGACTGCGGCGGGTGTATGTGCTGACGCAGTACAAGGCGCTCAGTCTGAATCGCCATATCCGCGAGGGCTGGACCGGAATTGTGGGACAGGAACTGGGCGAGTTCTTTGAGCTGCTGCCGCCGATGCAGCGCACGGGCGCGAACTGGTATATGGGCACGGCCGATGCGGTTTACCAGAACATCTACTCGATCGGAAGTGAGCAGCCGAAGCACGTGATCGTGTTGAGCGGCGACCACATCTACAAGATGGACTACAGCCGGATGCTTGAGTACCACCGGGAGAAGAAGGCTGACGTGACGCTGGCGACTCTGCCGATTTCTCCGGACGAAGTAAAGCAATTTGGTGTGGTCGAAGTGGCGCAGGGCGGGGAGATCACGGGATTCCAGGAGAAGCCGGCGACGACGACGGTGCGCTCGCCATTCAATCCGAGCACCGTGGACGCATCGATGGGCGTCTACATCTTCGAGACCGAGGTCTTGCTGAAGGCTTTGATCGCGGATGCAGAAGATCCACATTCGAAGCACGATTTTGGCCACAACATTCTTCCGAATCTGCTGGGCCAGAAGAAGATGATGGCCTATAGCTTTGTGGACGAGAACAAGAAGCAGGCTCTTTACTGGCGGGATGTAGGGACTCTGGACGCCTACTATGAGGCCAACGTGGACCTGTGTTCGGTTTCGCCGACATTCAACCTGTACGACACGAGTTGGCCGATTCGCACGCGGGTGCGCCAGTATCCGCCGGCGAAGTTTGTGTTTGGCGAGCCGGGCCGCACCGGCATGGCGGTGAACTCGGTGATCACGGCCGGCGTGATTATTTCAGGCGCGTCGGTATCGAATTCGGTGCTGTCGCAGGATGTGCGCGTGAACTCGTACTCGGATGTGGACGCGAGCATCATCTTCTCTCACGTAAATATCGGGCGGCATTGCCGGATCCGGCGCGCGATCATCGATCGGCATGTGCACATTCCGGAGGGAACGGTCATCGGGTACGACCCGGTGGAGGATAAGCGGAGATATTTTGTTACGCCGTCGGGCATCACGATTGTTACGCGCGATGCCTCGCTGTTTGAGAATCCCGTTGAGCCGGAGTTCGGGGACCGGTATTAGAGCGACTCTCGTTTGCCGGGGCACAGTTTCTCGCCTGTGCCCCTTTTTCATTGCGGCAAGGCGCAGACGGCAAGTTGCGCGCAAGCAACGGGCGCTCATCTTTACGCGGGCCGGCAGGCGAACGATGGGTGGACGACGCGAATTGCCTCAGGGCTGGTGCAGCAGTGAAGGAAGCTGCCAAAGACGGAACCACCCAACAAAATCATGCGTATAGCGGAACATGGGATGCGCGGGTACATTAAGCTGGAGCGTGACTGGGCTGGGGGCGCTGGCTGGAACTGTACGGAGCAAGGTGCAGTCAAGGGATGCCGGCCTGCCCACACCCCCGAAACGTAACCCTGCGGCATCTCAAACCGGGGGTTTACAAGCTCGCGCGGCGCGCGCGGAGGTAAGACCGCTGGAGATCGACTGGTCCCAAATTGTCCGCCGCTGCATGGACGGGGATTCCGGCGCATGGGCCGAGCTGGTCCGCACGCATCACCGGCGTGTCTACGGGCTGTGCTACCGGTTTACGGGGAATGCGGCAGACGCCGAGGACCTGACTCAGGATGTGTTTCTGAAGATCTATTCGAATTTAGCCAGTTTTGACATGGAACGGGGAAGTTTGCAGGTATGGATCACAACGATGACCCGGAACCTGCTGGTGGACAACTTTCGCCGGACCCGTAACCAGAGGGCGACAAGTTCACTCGATGATGGATGGGACGCAGCGGACGAGCTTCGGCCGGTGGACCGGCTGACGGCAGGTGGTCTGAGCCCGCACGAAACGGCCGCACAGAAAGAGCTGGCCAAGATGGTGCAAAATGCGCTGGCGCGCGTCAGCGTGGAACTGCGGGAAGCCGTCATTCTAAGAGACTTGCAGGATCTGGATTACAAGGAGATTGCCCAGGTGCTGGGCATACCCGAAGGTACCGTAAAGTCCCGCATCAGCAGGGGCCGGGCGGAACTCGCCCGCCTGCTGGAACGTAATAAACGGGAGGTGATGTAAACCATGGCAGACCGGACCCACATTCCGAATTCTCCGGCATGCGGCCAGTGGGAAACACTGCTGGCAGATGCGCTGGACGGGCTGCTGAAACCCGAGGATGAGGCGACCTTCACCTCGCACATGGCGACATGCGCAGCATGCTCAGCGCTGTTTGAGGAAGCGCGGCGCGGGCGGGAGTGGCTGGAGTTTCTCTCGCCCGAGCCCGAGATTCCCGAAGGCCTGCTGGATAAGCTGCTGGCGACGACGGGTCCCGGGCAGGTAGCCGGTTTTGGACTGGTGGCGGGCGCGGGCGATGTGCCGGCGATGCCGCAGCCCTGGCAACGGCCCGGATTCATGGCGAGGGTGCGGCGCTTTGCCGAACCGCGGCTGCTGATGACAGCAGCAATGGCGTTTTTCTCGATCGCATTGACGCTGAACCTGACGGGCGTGCGGTTGAGCGATGTGCGGCTCTCTGATTTAAGGCCGAGCGCAGTGCGTTCGTTTATGGAGCGGCGGCTGACCATGGCCTCGACGCCGATCATCCGCTACTACGATCACCTGCGGCTGGTGTACGAAGTGGAGTCGAGGATGCGCGAACTGCGGCGGAACTCGCAGGGCGAAGGCATCGGCAGCCAGCAGCCGAACAACACGCAGCCGGCAGCGCCGGGCGAATCAAAACAGAATGCGCCGCGGAAGGATGGCGGCTCGCGCGTCGATCCGCCGCAGCAGTCGGGAGTGCCGAGCAGCGCGGTGGACGACGAGTACCTGGAAACCTCATTCAAGCTTCACGACGGACCCGGCGGAACGAACCAGCCGCTGGAAAAGATTGAACTGACTGAACCTAACAGAAGGGCCAACTCTTCACACGGCAGCCATGACTTTGCTGAATGCGGCTCCGCACGTTCGGTTGGGGAAAGGAGCACAGTATGGACTGCGTAAATCACCCTGGAGTTACAGCAACGGCCTATTGCCAGAACTGTGGCAAGGCGATGTGCGCGAGCTGCGTTCGCAACGCGCCGGGAGGACAGATTCTTTGCGAACCGTGCGCGGTGGCCTGGCAGAACCTGCAGCAGCCCTTTGTGCCGCCCCCGGTGAGCAGCCCGAACCCAGTGGCAGCGGCTGTTCTGGGACTGATCCCCGGCGTGGGTGCGATGTATAACGGCCAGTTTTTCAAGGGCCTGATTCACGTAGTGATCTTTGCGGTGCTGGTAAGCATCAGCGGACACTACGGCGTCTTTGGGATCTTCATTGGCGCCTGGGTTCTCTATCAGTCGTTTGAGGCGTACCACACAGCGTTGGCGCGTCGCGACGGGCTTCCCTTGCCCGATCCTCTCGGGCTGAACGAGGTAGGCAACTGGCTCAACCTGAGCGGGAAGTCGACCTATCCGAATCAACCACCGCCTGCCGGCACGGCCGGAACCGCTGCAACGGGAGCAGCAGGCGCGGGCGCGGCGCCCGGACCGTACCAGACGGGCTATCAGCCTCCGTACAGCGCGCCCTATCAGGCGCCCGCAGCGGGTGGCTACACGCCTCCGCCGTACACGCCGGTTTCGGGGTTCAGCGATCCCGGTGCGCCGCCGGCGCCGCCCATTCCGCCGGTTCCTCCGGTGCCGCCTCTGCACTGGAAACGCAAAGAGCCGATTGGCGCCCTGATCCTGGTGGGCTTCGGGCTGATTCTGCTGCTGAACCAGATGGGTATCGTGGCGGAACGGTTTGTGCATTTCATGTGGCCGCTGATCTTCATCGGCCTGGGCGCATGGCTGATTGTGCGCCGTCTCGGCGACTCGAAAGGAGGCCCCCAATGAATCGTTACATTCTGATTCGACGACTGACCGGACCCGCAGTTCTTCTGCTGTTGGGCGTCGTGGCACTTTTGCACCAGGCGGACCTGGTGAGCTGGAACATCTTCCTGCCGCTGCTGCTGATTCTGATTGGCGTACTGAAGCTGGCGCAGAGGGCCGCGCTCGCGGCGGCGGGCGATGAGCCGATGTATCCGGGCTACCCGGGAGGGTATCCGGCCGGCTATCCAGGGGCGACGTATCCCTATGGCGGGTCACCGGCACAGGGACAGCCACAGGCTCCGCAACAGGCAGGGACCTCGATCGTTCCTACGCCTCCACATGACCTGAGCAACGGCCCGCAAGGAGGGCAGTCATGAGCAGCGTTCCTCCATCCACACCTCCGGGAGGCGCGCCGCCACCGTACGATCCGCAGACGCAGTGGCGCGTATATCGGGAACAGCAAAAGGCCGCCTGGCGAGCACAGCGCGAAGCGTGGAGGGCGCAGCGCCATGCGTGGAAGTCGAGTTACGCGGGGCCGTATGTACCGCGGGTGCCGTCGGTTGTCGGGCCAATCATTCTTGTCGCGATCGGCATTGTCGGGTTGCTGTTGTACAGCGGGCACATCTCTCCCACTTCATTCCGCATCTGGTATGGGCACTGGTGGCCGCTGCTGCTGATTTTCGCGGGCCTGGCGATGCTGGCCGAGTGGGCGCTAGACATGAAACGCGCCACCCCGGTGCGGCGCGGCGGCGGTTTTGTGGGTGTGTTGATTCTGCTGGCGATTCTGGGTTTTGGCGCATCGAGCTGGGACAACTTCTGGGGGCCGATGCGCGCCAACTGGGGCGATAACAACGACGACTTCTTTAACTTCTTCGGGCTGCCGGAGCACGACCAGGATCAGCAGCTCATCACGATGCAGATCCCGGCGAATGCCGTGATACAGGTTGAAAATCCGCGCGGCGATGTGAGCGTGACCGCAGGCGACGGGCCGAACCTCCAGGTGCAGGGACACGAAGTGGCTTTTGCCAACTCCGACGACGAGGCGAAGAAGATCTTCGACGCCGAGCAGGCGCATGTGACGGTGAGCGGCAATACGGTGCTGGTGAAGTCAGAGAGCAATAGCAAAGGACGCATCAACCTGGCGATCACCGTACCGAAGACGGCGCAGGTCTCAGTCAATTCGGGTCACGGCGATGTGACGGCAGCGGGGCTGGACGCCGGCGCGACGATCACGTCAAATCACGGCGATGTGCAGCTGAGCACCATTCAGGGATCGGTGCAGGTACACTTCTCAAGCGACAAGGGCGACTTCTCAGCACATCAGGTCAGTGGCGATGTGACCGCGGACGGCAACTGCAATGACCTGACTCTCTCCGAGATTTCAGGCAAGGTTACGATGAACGGCGATATCTTTGGCGATGTGCACATGGAGAACATCACCGGGCCGCTTCACCTGCACACGTCGGTGACTGAGCTCGAAGTGGCGACGCTGCCTGGCGACATGACGTTGAATTCTGATGATCTGCGCGTCACGGAAGCGAAGGGGGCTGTGCGCGTGACGACGCGCGCGAAGGATGTGGATCTAAGCCAGATCTACGGCGACACCTACGTGAAGGACAGCCGTGGGCAGATCACGATTGAGCCGGCGGGATCGTATGCGGTGGATGCCACCAACGGGAAGGGTGACGTGGAGATCACCTTGCCCCCGGACTTTTCCGCGACTGTGGATGGACGCACGCACAACGGCGACATAGTGTCGGACTATCCACTGGTGATCAACGGCGACGAGAGCAAAACGGTGAGCGGCACGATCGGATCGGGAAAGAGCAAGGTAACGCTGACTGCCGATGTGGGCGATCTGCGGATCAAGAAAGGTTCGGGATTCCCTCCGGCTCCGCCAACGCCGCCGGCGTCACCAAACGCGCCTCATCTGCGGGCGCCGAAGTCAGGGCCGGAACAGCCCGTGACGCAGTAAGGCAGAGCGCAGGAAACAGAAAATGAGGGGCGCGGGAGCCACGACCCGCGCCTTTCTCATTGGCACGGTGTGCGAGAGGCAGCCATTTTGCTACTCGGCGCGGAGAGCTTGCATGGGGTCGACATTGGCGGCTCGGCGCGCGGGGAGGTAGGCAGCCAGGAGGCCGCAAGCGAAGAGAAGAACTGCGGCGGTTGCCATCGTCCAGCTATCGTGGTAGCTGACACCGTAGAGGAAACGGCTCACGAGCTTTCCCGAAGCGAAGGCCAGGCCCACGCCGACGGCGGCGCCGCACACGAGCATCAGGGCTGCCTGTCGCAACACCATCCAGAGCAATGTGCCGCGGCTTGCGCCGAGGGCAATGCGCACGCCCAGTTCGCGCGTGCGCTGAGAGACGAGGTAAGCCAGAAGTCCATAGAGTCCGGCGATGCAGAGCACGAGCGCGGAGCCACCGAAGATCTCAAGCAGGTGGGCGGCGAGGCGCTGGCTGCCATAGGAGTCTTCGACAACCTGATTCATGGTGGTGATGGTGGCGTTCTGCAGCTCGGGGCTGGCCTGGCGGAGGATGGATCGCAACTCCGGAATGATCTCAGAGGTAGGGCGATCGGTGCGGACGGCGAGGTCCATGCCAATGCCTTCGAGGACCTGGTAAAGATTTGCACTGGGGCCAAACTGGGGAATCGCCACTTCGATTTCGGGCTCTGATGGGTCTGAGATGGTCTTCTGGTGCTCGTCAGCAAGAACGCCCACGATGATCATGGGCACGTCTTTCCTGAGGCTCAGAAGCTTCTCGCCAAGAAGGGAGCGAGGATCGTGCTTGTCTGGCGCGAAGCGGCGAGCGAAGGCTTCGTTGACCACGATGACGGGCTGCGATCCAGCGACATCGCCGCTGTTGAAGTAACGGCCGGCGGCCATCTGGAAGCCAAGTACGCGCTGCATGCCAGGAGTGGTTGCTTTCATGAAGGCGACCAGTGGATGACCCTCCATGTAGAGTTCCATGTGAAGCAGGAAGTGGTGGCCGAGGGGGACTGAACTGATGAGGCCTGCACTCTGCACACCATGAAGATGCTGGACGCGATCGAGAAGCGGTTCGTACAACACCCGCGTCATGTTCTGGTTTGCATACCGGAACGACGGGATGCTGAGATTGGCGACGATGATGTGGTCGGTGCGGAAACCGAGGGGGATCTGACGAAGAGAGTAGATGGACCGCAGGAGAAGTCCGCAGGTGATGAGGAGGGTGAGTGACAGGGCGATTTCGATAGCCACGAGCGCACCGCGTATACGGTGCTGGCGTTTTGAAGTGCCAGCCTGCAATCCGCCCTGGCGCAGCGCGGGCTCGACGGGCGTACGGACGGCAAGGTACGCGGGCCATGCGGTCGAGATGAGTGTGGAGAGGATTGTCAGGCCGAGAAGCGCAAGAAGAATCCGGGAATCGGGCATGGCGGGCGCAGGGAGCGGCAACAGTTGCATGAGTTCGTGCGCGAGGATTTTTACGGATCCAATGGCGAGGCCAATGCCGAGAAGAGCGGCGACGCCGTTCAGAAGGAATCCTTCGGCGAACATCTGCAGCGCCACGCGGCTGCGCGTAGCCCCGAGCGCTACGCGCGTGGCGATTTCGCGCTGGCGGGTCATGTTGCGCGCGAGCAGAAGGTTGGTGACGTTAAGGCTGGCGATGAGCCATAAGACGCCGGATGCTGCGAGCAATGCGAGCAGAGCCTTCTGAACGTCGCCCCGAACAACGGAGTCGATATAGTGCCGCACCCGCACATGAGTGTGATCGTGGCGCAAAACCTCGTCTGTATACAGGGCTGCATTGCGCTTTTGAATGAGGTTGATTTCGGCGGCCGCGTTGGACAAGGAGACTCCATTGCGAAGGCGGCCGAGGACCGTGTACTGCATCCCTTTGAAGCCCCGGACCCTGTCATCGTCGGAAAGCTCGACGGGAACCCATACCTGAGGCACGTTGAGCGTATCGGCCGGATAGCGGAAGGACGCGGGCATCACTCCTGCGACCGTGTAGGATGCGTCGTTAATCTTGACAGTTTTGCCGAGGATGTTGGGATCGGCGTTGAAGACTTCGCGCCACAGGGTATCGCTGAGAATGAGGGTGCCTGCGTTTTTGTCGGGTGCGAAGCTCGGAGGTGTGCGAGAGAATCCGTGACCAAGTTCCGGCTGCACGCCAAGCACGGTGAAGAGATTCGAGCTGACTCGCTCAGCCTGAATTTCCTGGGCAGCGTTGGCGCCCTCGAGATAGTTGCGGCCAGTGAGGGCGGCTGAAAAGGCGATATCGCTGAAGGATCGTGACTGCGCCTTCCACTGTTCGATATCGAGCCAGGGCGTGTGCCAGTCGCCGGGAGAGCCGTCAGACTCTTCGAAGACGACAAGACGGCCAGCATCGCGATAGGGAAATGGACGCAGCAGCACATGATCAACCACTGTGAACATGGCGGCAGATGCGCCGATGCCGAGCGCCATTATTCCGATGATGGAGATCGCAAAGCCTGGACTGCGCCGCAGGGCACGGAGCGCGAAGCGCAGATCGCGAATCAGCCTCTCGAGGCGGTTCCAGCTCCAGCTAGCGCGGGTCTGATCGCGGAGAAGCGCAGGGTTTCCGAATGTACAGAGTGCGGTATATCGGGCTTCATCGGGGCTCATTCCGGCGGCGAGGTTTTCCGCGATCTGGCAGTCAAGATGGAACTGCAGTTCGTCGTCGAGGCGCAACGAGGCAGAGTGCCGCCCGAAGAGCATGCGCAGCCGTATGGTGAATATTGAAAGCCAGCGCATGGCGCTCCTCCTGTTATTCAGCACGTAAGGCTTGCATGGGGTTGAGGCGCGAAGCACGCCATGCGGGGGCGAGGCAAGCAATCGTCGACACAATGAACAATGTGACTGTTACGCCCAGGAAGACTGTCGGGTCCAGGGGCTGCGTCTCGTAAAGCATGCTGCGGATGAGGCGCACGGCGATGGCGCTCTCAGCAACGCCGAGCGCGAGGCCCGCGAGAGCAGGCCGAAGGCCATCGGCCAGCACCAGCCTGAGAACCTGGCTACGCTGGGAGCCGAGGGCAATGCGAATGCCGATTTCAACGGTGCGCTGGGTGACCAGATAGGCAAGAACGCCGTAGAGGCCGGCGGCCGCCAGCAGCAAGGCAATGATTGCAAACGAGAGCACGAGCAGCGAATCAAATTGTGAGTCGATGGTGGACTTGCCAATTGCTTCGCGCAGGGTCATGACATCGGAGACGGGAAGGTCGGAATCGAGAGAAGCGACGACCTTCTGGATGGGCAGAGCGAGTGCTTCCACGTGGTTCGAGGATCGCGCAACAATGGTCGTGAAGGTGTAGTCATTGCCAAAGATGGGCCAGTAGAGCGTGGGCATAGGCCGCTGAGCGACATCCCACCGGGTATCGCCGACCACGCCGATGACTTCGTAGGCAGTGTCGCTCATTTGGCCTTTCAGGTGTTTGCCGATTGGGTCTTCGTTCGGGAAGAGCACACGCGCGGCGGACTGGCTGATGAGGACGACATTGGCCCGATCGAGCCGTTCGTCCGCAGTGAAGATGCGGCCCCTGAGAAGAGGTAAGTGAATTGCCGCAAAGTAGCCTGGATCAGCGCCGCGCACTGCGATATCCGGTATATCGCGCGGCTGCAAAGGCGGATGTTCGACAACGGTCATGAGCTGATCGCCGTTCCAGCCTTCGCCTGGCGCGGTGCTCACGAGGCCGGCGGCTTCAACGCCGGGAACGGCGCGCACGCGCGTGATCAACTGCTCAAAGAACGCGACTTGCTGTACGGATTTTTGGTAGCGAGCCGCTGGAAGCTCGACCTGCAGGGTAAGGATGTTGTCGGCGGGGACGCCAAGGTCAGTGGAGCGCAGGCGTTGATAGCTCTTGAGGAGCAGACTTGCGCCAACAAGCAGAACAACGGTGAGGCCGACCTCGAGAACCAACAGGAATCTGCGCAAGCCGACGCGTGCGACGCCTGCGCTATGCGCGCGCGACGATTCCTGGAGAGCGGAGAACATATGGCTTCCGCCGATGCTGAACGCTACGATGGCGCCCGAGAATGCGGCGCAGAAAGCAATTGCAGCAACTGTGAACGCAACAACCACTGCATCCACGTGAATCGTCTCTATCCGGTTCATGTCGACGCGCACATGCACAAGCCACTGCAGAGCGCCCCAGGCGAGAAGCAGACCGAGCGAACCACCGCCAAGGGAGAGCAGCATGCTTTCGATAAGGCGCTCGCGCAACAGGCGAAGCTTGCCACCGCCGAGGGCGGAACGGATGGCGAGTTCCTTGCTGCGCGCGGCAGAGCGCGCAACCAGAAGGCTGGCGACGTTCATGCATGCGATCAGCAGGACGCATCCTGTGGCGGCAAGAAGCGCGTAAAGCGGAGTCCTGTACGACTCGACGGCATCATCGAGCATGCTGTGGCCGGTGGCGCCGTCATGCACAGATCCGCCGGCCTGCGAGCGCTGGATCTGCTGCTGGAGAGCGTTGAGCTGATCCAGCAACATGGGCAGGGTGGCGCCATGAAGCAGGCGAGCAATGACGAGGAACTCGTGATCGGCAAAGGTAGTGAGAAGCCACGGTGGCGCTTCATGCCTGACGGGCGTGAAAAGCTGAAGCTTGTTGCCGCCAAATGAGCTGGTAAAGACAAAGGACGGCGGCAGGACCCCGATGACGGTGTAGGGTTTGGCATCGAGCCAGATGGTCTTGCCGATGATCGCAGGGTCGCCGCTGTAGCGACGCATCCACATGCCGTTGGTCAGGATCACGGCAGCCGGCGCATCCGGACGATCATCCTCGACGGTGAAGCTACGCCCCATAGCAGGTGTCACGCCGAGCACAGAAAAGAAGTTCCACGAGCACCATGCTGCGCGGACCTTCTCTGGCAGTTGCCCACCATCCGCGGAAACGTTGTAGTCCTGCCAGGGCGAGATCGCGGCCATCTCCGCGCTGCTTGGGGTGGACGATTGCCACTCGTGGAAGCTGCCGAAGTCGACGGGAAGATACTTGTGTCCGCCTTTGCGGTGCGAGTCTGCCTCATACAAGGTGAAAAGGCGATCGGGATCGTGAAAGGCAAGAGGTTTGAGCAGGACACTGCGAACGACCGTGAAGAGAGCGACATTGGCTCCAATGCCGAGTGCGATGACGAAGACGGCGATGAGCGTGAATCCGGGTGTCCGGCGCAAGGTGCGAAGGCTATAGCGCAGATCGAGGAAGAAGGTCTCGAGCCGGTCCCAGCTCCAGGTGGCGCGGGCGTGGTCGCGGACAAGCGCAGGATTGCCGAAGGCGCGCAGTGCGGCAGTGCGAGCATCGCCGGGACTCATGCCAGCGGAACGATTTTCGGCGATCTGACGTTCGAGGTGATACTGCAATTCATCGTCGAGGCGCAACGAGGCAGAGTGCCGCCCGAAGAGCATACGCAGCCGCATCACAAGCTGGTGAAACCATCGCATCGCAGACCTCCTCAGGCCTCGCCGACAATAAGATTGATTGCCGCAGAGAGGCGGTTCCAGTTGGCGGTTTCCGACTCAAGCTGTTTGCGGCCTGCGGCGGTGAGCGCATAGAACTTGGCCTGGCGGCCGGTTTCGCTCTCCTGCCATTTGGCCTTGATCCAGCCCTGCTGCTCGAGGCGGTGCAGCGCGGGATAGAGCGAGCCCTGCTGAACCTGGAGCACCTCGCCGGAGAGCTGCTGAATGCGCCTGGCGATGGCCCAGCCATGCATGGCTTCGGGCAAGAGAGTCTTGAGGATGAGCAGATCGAGTGTGCCCTGAACGAGGTCGTTTGGCTTTCCCATACCTAGATTATCTACAACATCAATTGTAGATCGTCAAGGTATTCCCGGCGCGCGGATCAGAATTTGCGTGCGAAGGCGCGCAGGTTTCTCTTGCAGGGATAGGGCGGTTCCGTTGTATGCTCCACTCGCGGGGGTTGCCGACATGCTGAATTCGCCGATCAGAGTAATTACGGTAGAACGGGAGTATGGATCGCGGGGCGGTGAGTTTGCGCATGAGCTGGCGGCGCGGCTGGGCTGGAAGCTACTGGATTCAGAGCTGGTAACGGCCGCAGCGAAGACGGCGGGCGTGACCCCGGAGCTGGCGGCGAAGTTTGATGAACGTCTCGATCCCTGGTACTACCGTTATGGGAAGGTGTTCTGGCACGATTCGGCATATCCGATGACGGGCCTGGGTGACGACCAGGTGTTCGACTCGGAGCGCATGCAGACCCTGATCCGAAAAGAGATGGAAGCAGCAGCCAGGGAGGGCAACTGCGTTCTTGTGGGGCGCGGCGCGGCGTGCGCACTCTCCTGCGTCCCGGGCTGCTTTCATGTTTTCGTTTACGCGACGTCGAAGGCAAAGCGGGAGTGGTTCATGAGGGCGTTTCCTAAACAAGCCCAGCATGCGGATCAGTTGCTGGCGGCTTTCGACAAACGGCGCGCTTCGGTCATTCGCAAGTTCTATCAACAGGATTGGTGCGCGCGCGGGCTCTACCACATGCTGCTCAACTCGGCGATGGGGATCGAGGGCATGATCGAGGCCGTGAAGGGCGCGGCGGGGCTGAGCGAGTGCGAAGGCGCATCGAACGAGCGCGAGATCAAGACCGTGGGCGAAGCCTGCGAAGAGTGAGACTCAGATTGCCCGGCGCTCGACGCGTGGACCGATGCGCGTGAAGACTTCCCATGGAATCGTATTGCAGGCCCTGGCGTGATCAAAGGCGGAGATTGCCTGCCCGCCCTGTTCTCCCAGAATTAGGACTTCATCGCCGGGCGTAACGCCGGCAATGTCCGTGACGTCGAGAACAGACTGGTCCATACTGATGCGACCGACAAGCGGTGCATATTGGCCGCGGACCAGCAGGCTGAAGCGATTGCCGAGGCGGCGATCAAGTCCATCGGCGTAGCCTGCGGCGACGAGGGCCAGCCGCATGGGCTCGGTGGCGACAAAGGCGCCGTTGTAACCAACGACCGCTCCGGCCGGAACTGAGCGGACACTCACCACCTGCGACTTCCAAGAAAGAACGGGCTGCAGATTCTGACGAGCCGCGGTGAGCGTTGCGGGCTCGTCTGGCTCGAAGCCGGGATCGAATTGTGGAACAAGACCATAGAGTGCAAGTCCCGGGCGGAGCATGGCTTTCATCTGAAAGCGAGCGGCGAGGGCCGCGATGACCGGCGCCTGGCCAGCGAGCAGCGCGGCGGTGTTGCCAACATTGAGCCACTCAGGTTGAAGGCCGGCAGCGCGGACCTGGTCGAGTGCGACGGCGAGGCGGGAGAGCTGTTCGTTGGTGACAGCAGCGTCGGCCTCATCGGCAGCGAAGAGATGAGTCATGACACCGTCGAGCCGAAGTGGCGAAGCGGACGTGAAGCGCTTCAGCAGAGGCGCGAGATGAGCGAGGTCCGCTCCCTGGCGGCTCATGCCGGTGTCGATCTCGAGGTGAACGGGCACTGACGCGGGACCGAGGCCGGCGGCCCGAGCAGCCGATTCCAGTTCGTCGAGCTGAAAGGGCTCCCACGCAACGGCCGTGAGTTGGTCGCGAATTACAGCGTTACCCTGTCCGGGAAAGACGCCGCCGATCACGAGGATCTGCGCGTCTGAGCAGAGTCCGCGCGCGGCGACTCCCTCCTCTACGCTGGTGACGCCAAGCCAGCGGGCGCCGGAACGAACGACGGCCGGCGCGCAAAGCGCGAGCGAATGTGCGTAGGCATCGGCTTTGACGATGGCCAGAAGCGCAGCGTGAGGAGCCGCAGAAGCTGCGAGGAATCGATAGTTGTCTTCCAGAGCGCGGGTGCGAATCTCGACCCAGCAGGGACGTTTCTGCATCGGACTATCCAAGTACCAGTTTAGGGGATCGGTCGGGAAGTGCGATGTTGGCCGCGCTATTCAAATTGCGCGAGTTGCTCAGGGGTGGGCCTGGGCGTGATGGCAGAGACCAGTACCAATGCTGCCAACGCCGCGATGAGTGCCGGAAAGATGGCATCGCGCTGAGCGAGAATCGGCGGAAAGAGCGACTTGACTCCCGGAATATCCCACGACAAGGTGACTACGGTACCGGCGCCGATGGCCGCAACGGCGCCCCAGGCGGTGACGCGCCTGGAGTAGAACGCGGCAAGGACCACGGGAGTGAGAGCAGCCGAGTAAATGGTGTAGGCCCAAAGCATTTTCTCGAGAATGCTTTGCGCGTAGATGGCCTGGTAAAGGGCCCAGCAACCGAGCAGGACAACGGCAAGACGAGACACGATCAGGACGCGCTTATTGGATGCCTCCGGAGCCATGTAACGGACGAAGACGTCATTGATGAGGTTGGTGGCCGGCGAGAAGAGATAATTCGAGGCCGTGGAGATGACCTTGGCGAAGACTGCGCCGAGCAGCAGGGCGCCGAGGAACGCAGGCAGACCGTGGCGCGCGGTGTAGGGGATGATCTCGTAGGGCTGGCTGGCGACTTCTCCGTTGGGATAGAGTGCGGAGCCGAAGACGGCGATGGCTACGATAAGAGTCTCGAGTACGAGGGTGCCCAGGATCCAGCCGACGACGGAAATGCGGGCGTCCCGCTCAGTCTTTGCCGAAAAGAACTTCTGGTACATGACCTGGTTGCCGAGCATGAGAAGCATCGTGGGGACGAGGAACTCCATCGCGCGGGTGAATGTCAGATTGCCGAGCACCTCAAAATGCGTGGGCGGCAGCACCGCGTGCAGGCCGGCCCAGCCGCCAGCCTGATGAAACAAGTAGGGTGTGGCGATGATGCAGATCACGGTGACCAGCGAGCCAATGGCGACATCCATATAGGCTACGGACGACATACCGGCAAGTGCGGTGGTGACAATGACGAAGACCGCGATGATGTAGGTGCCGAGCTCGGGTGTGACCTCGTTAGGAAAGATGAGGTGAAGTACGTTGCCGCCGCCCTTGAACTGGTAGCTCGTGATACCGACATAGGCGAAGAGAATGGCAAAGGTGCCGAGGACACGGGCCGTCTGGTTATACCGTGCCTCGAGCAGGTCGGGGAGGGTGAACTGGGCGAATTTACGAGCCCGTGGGGCGATGAAATAGATCAGGAGCAGGCCGAGCCAACCGCCGGCCGGTTGCCAGAGTGCGGCAAAGCCGTTGCGGTAGGCGTTTTCGGCTCCGGCAAAGAGCGAACCGGCGCCAATCCACGAGGTCAGCAGCGTAAGGACGAGGACCAGCGCGGGCAGCGAGCGCCCGGCAACAAGGTAGTCGGCCTTGGTTTTGACCGAAGCGGTGCGGTAGACGGCCACGGCGAGGAGCGTGACCACAATAACCGCAAGGACAACGACATAAAGTTGAGACATTTACGGGCGGCCTCGCGCGGGAATCGGGATTGAACGAAGTGTACCGGATGAGGCCGGGGGCCCGTGCGCAGGATTGACCCTCTCGAACGGTATTGCTAGACTGTGAATGCGGGGTGGAGCAGCCCGGTAGCTCGTTGGGCTCATAACCCAAAGGTCGCTGGTTCAAATCCAGCCCCCGCAACCAATCAAGCCTCTCATGATGAGGTAGTTAGAAGAAGGCCGCCTGGGAGCGGCCTTTAGTTTTGGGCCCACGGACTGTAAACTGCCACTTGAGGCGATCACACGGGTACACTCGCTTGTTTCGACGGCCCGGATATGACCTATGGCTGATTCCAATCGCCGTCAATTCTTGCATGAGGCCGGCAGCATCCTGGGTGCTGCCACATTTTTGCCTTCCTTTCGACATCTTTTCGGCCCCGCAGCCTCAGGTTTTTCTGCCGCGTCGCCTCCCGGACTCTCAAAGATCAGGGGAGTCATGGTTGATGCTGCACGCGTTCCAGAGACCCTGGATTACTACCGCAGGGTCATCGCATTTTGCGCAGACTGGCAGTTGAACACCATCCACTTCCGTCTGACTGACGACCAGGGAACGGCTCTGCGGTTCGCATCGGTGCCCGATCTTGTAAGCCACCACCATGCTTTTAGTCCCGATCAGCTCAGGGACCTTGTGCGATTTGCTTCGACACACGGCGTTGATCTGCTTCCAGAGGTCGAGTCCTTCGGCCACACCGGTTTCATTACCCGATCAGCAACCTATAAACATCTGCTCGATGCCGCGCCGACCAACTCAACCGACTTCACAGGGGTGATTCCGGTCCATCCTGAAACGCTGGATCTTTTTGAGAAGCTCTACCGCGAGGTTGCTGACATTTTTCCGTCCCCCTATCTGCATGGGGGATGTGACGAAGTGGATTGGGGTGGCTCAGCGATGTCGCAGCAGGCATTGCGCTCAAAGACTCGCTCGCAGATTTGGCAGGATTACCTGAACGCCCTGGGCCACATTGCAAATGGTCTCGGGAAGCAGTTCATCGTCTGGGGCGACTTCGTCGTTCATAAAGACCCGAAGATCCTGAACGGACTTAACAGTCGCATCATCGTCATGGACTGGAACTACTGGGATACAAACGCCGGCGAGTTTCAGGCCACGCTGGGAAAAGTGAACGCTCATGGCGCCCGCGCCATTGGCGCGCCGGGGTTAATCAGCTATCGCTGGGGCGCGCGCGCAGGAGTTAGCCAGTTAGCGAACATCGATGCTTTCGCCGAGGCGTATTTGAAAGCAGATGAACCGGGATCTCTTGGTGTGATCCTCGCCAACTGGGTGCCAAGCCGCTATGTGCAGAGTTCGATATGGGATGGCTTTGCCTACGCTGCTGTCGCATTTAATGAAGGAACGGCAGTGGCGCGCAAATCCGCATTCCAGCGTTTCGTCGAAAGACATTATCGGGCCGAGTGGAATGACGCATGGAGTCAAGCGTTCGAACTCATCTATAACGCCGCTCCTGAATTCGGAGAGCGCCCACAATCCGGGCTGGGTCTCCACATGCCGGTTCCATGGAGCACAGACGCAGAACTGCGGGCATCACTTCAGAGAAACATTGCGCTATCGAATCCCTTTCCACGCCTTCGCCGGCTCCTGAGTTCTTTGAAGGCGTCGATTCGCGCTAACGAGTCCGACTTCGAGGCATTCGCGCTTTGTGCCGAGTATCTTGATGGGGTGTTCTGGCGCGAATCGGCAATTCGCGAAAGGCCGGGCGCGAAGGCTATCGCCCACGCAGAGGCTGTTGCGCTGATTCAAAAAATCGCGGAGCGCGACCGCCAGCTCGCCGCGGCTCTTTCGCGGGACTGGGATATAGGCCGCTTCTCGGATTCCACTGCGAAGACAGGTTCGCTCTTCGGAATGGAGCCCAAAGATCAGCTGGTTTTTCAATTCAGTCGCGCGGCCGGGTATTCCGCGTCGCTGGCGCAACGCCCAGATCATTTCTTCGGACTCTTGAGATCGCTTGGCCTTGCCGAGGATGGCCTTGGGGATGAGCCGGCAAAATGAGAGAGGACCTCAACCCTTTTTCAAACCCTCTTTTCGTCCACGCAGGTGCATCCCGGCAGGCGATGGGAGCGCGAGCTGCAGCGGACATCGCAGCAAAGATTCGTTCTCTCCTGGCAAAGCAAGCCGCCGTACGCATCATGTTCGCCGCGGCGCCCAGCCAGTCGGAAATGCTCTCCTCGCTTGTGATGGCGCCGGATATTGACTGGCCGCGTGTATCCGCATTTCACATGGATGAGTATGTGGGCCTCGACGCAGACGCTCCGCAACGGTTTGGGAATTGGCTTCGACAGGCAATCTTTGATCACCTGCCGTTGGGCTCGGTCCACCTCATCGCACCCGGGCGAGATCTGGACCAGAGCGCTGCCGACTATGCTGCGGCTCTCGCGGTTGCGCCGCTTGATATTGTCTGCTGTGGCGTTGGCGTGAATGGGCACCTGGCCTTTAACGATCCGCCGGCCGATTTCGATGATCCCCTTTCGGTTAAGATCGTTGCTCTCGATGAGCGAAGCCGGCAACAACAAGTCGTAGACAAATGC
>Ga0335073_10001897_pt1 | contig 28372 bp, 23 predicted proteins | sample Lox_Sample_22_FD_207093 | JGI IMG/M metagenome (GOLD analysis project Ga0335073, IMG submission 207093) | Soil microbial communities from Loxahatchee National Wildlife Refuge, Florida, United States - Lox_Sample_2.2 | ecosystem: Environmental > Terrestrial > Soil > Wetlands | place: USA...
CATTCTTCTTCGTCCCCTTATTCGACTCAAGCACTACTTCAACCAAATCCCATCCCAACCCTCGATTCCTGTACCTCGAAAAAACATGCCAATGCTTCAATGTACCAACCCTGCCTTCAACATGTAACCCAACACACCCAATAATATCTCCTCCCAATGTGGCAACCTGAAATCTCTCTGGTTTGCCAAAGAATTGGGAAATATTTTCGAGGGAGGGCTCTTTGAGTTGTTCAGTTGCTATCGTTTCGAAACGAGCTCGGGTGTAGAATTCCACGGCGACCAGGAAACAAGATGATAAGGCCGCCATGAGGAGCATCAGACGACCCCAGTCGTGAGTTTTAAGCGTTCGCGAATAGTTTACGAGGATGCCTAGGAGGATGGCCCATAGTGCCACGGTAAGAGGATGCATATATATCTTCGTATTTAGGACTCTAGCCAACTGCATTGTATCTGCATGTTAGCTGCGACTGTTGTGAGGGGATACTGTCTCCAACAAGTTGACGGACGTCGGCATAATCTCGTTCTTCGAATACACGAATGTCTAAGGGAGGGAGTTTATGTTCAGGCTCCGCTGGTTGTTCGACAGGAGCGCCTGCAGCGGCTTCGGCAATTGTCGCTGCAGTCGTATCATCGACTTTCTCGGCGGCCATTTTGCGCAACTAAAAGAGCGCAACTAGAAACGGATAAGAGGATGGAATGAATCTTGATAGCAGGTTCCAAAGTCGCCACTACAAATGTACTAGACCTGGAATTGGAACCTCTGAAGATATTGTCACTCGAGGTTAATGAGTAGAAGATTGCCATTGAGAAGTTTTCTTCTTCCTGCTTTTGGTCTTCAATTCCCCTTGCGCTCGTCCAACAGCGTCTTTCAATCAAAGCACGTGGAGATGCAGTTATTTAAATACGGTAATTATTTACATTTCCTATTTACCGGATTTTGAGACACGGCAGGTCTAAGCAATCACTTGATTATCACTTGATTTTATTTCATCATCAATCTTCATCTTCACATTCATCTCAGGATCATCACCCCTTCCAAGAATAAACATGTTAAAGTGGGCTCAAGGCGCGTAAGTTTCATCTTCAACATCTCATTTGGATCATATTCCTGACCTTTTGCTAGGATAGCAAGTGTTGCAGGAACTGCAGAACCAGTATATACCGATGCCTTTCAATCCGTGATAACTCGGACCGGCGACAGGAATCCTGTTTCCGATTTCACCCCAGAAGATTACCAATGGACTTTACCGGATGCAAGTCATGTGGAGACTGCGACGTTTTATATTACTGCAGACAGTGGTCATGCTGTGACGTGTCAAATCATTCATTCTAAAGTCAAGTATATCCTCCTCCGTCACTTCGGCTATCATTTTTGTCCCTTACGCTTGCTCTGTGGGGACCCTTGCTGATTGTGGTATAGTGCCTTTAATATTTTTGCGCAGTTTGATTGTCGAGTCTGGCATCCTACTGAGAAGGAACATCATGCGTGGTCTTCAACTGCTATAGAAACCTTCACAGTCGACGAAACCAAAAGAAATTTCATCGCCGATAAAGTCTCCTTAACACTATCGGAAGACATGTCTTCGTACACTTTCAAAGTTTCCGTCAATCCTAAAACCGTCATTGATGTAACTTTTCAACGCGTCGGACAGGGTGTGAAGATTGGAGACTCCTTTTCGTATTACGGTGAAGATCATGCTCATCCTTGGGGATACATGCAACACTTATTCTGGCCACGTTGCAAAGTGTCCGGTACTTTGATTGCAAACGAACACGAGTTCCCTGCTACAGGACTGGGTATGTACGTTCACGCTATTCAGGGGATGAAACCACACCACGCAGCCTGTCGGTGGAACTTTGGAAACTTCCAAGGTCCCAAAATGTCTGCTGTCATGATGGAGTTTACTACTCCTCCTAGCTACGGAAGTCAGGTCGTTAATATCGGCGCTATTGTCAATGAGGACGGCACCTTAGTTGCTGGGACGACTGAGAATGCCGCCATTCATTCGACTACCGAGAAAGATACCGAGACTGGATGGGATAAACCTACCTCTTTGGAATTGAGTTGGATGGGTGTTACAAAAGATGATGTTCAAATCACTGCTGCTACAGAGTCAGAGTTGAAGAATTTGGTTGAGAGAGTTGATGTTCTGGCCGAGATTCCTACTGTTGTTAAAGCGTTTATTGCTGGTGTTGCTGGAACTAGACCATACATTTATCAGGTACCATCCTCATCCAATGATGTCAAGGAAACTAATTTGTTAGCATTGTGATCCTGTTACCTTACGATATATGGTTGGGGATGATGTCGGAGAAGATCAAGGGATTTTGTATTCTGAAGCAACGTTTATTTGTTGAAGAATATTGGAAGACTAGGTTGGGAGAAGGTCAGATTTCATCACTAAGGGAGAGGGAATTTGCATCGTAATGTGTAATGCCACTGCAATATCGTGTCCATAATCCGAACTTTCCAAGTTCCTACCAAACTTAGATTCCGCACTCGATAGCAATTTTATAAGGTCTGTTTCCAAAGTCCTTAAGTTTTTAAATGACGCCTCCCATATCGATCTAGATTTTTTAAGGGAATGTCGTTTGTGAGGGAATTTGGAACCTTAGTGCTACCTTGTGAAAGTTTTGATTACAGTTGCCGAGTCCTTGATTTGTTCGCTTGACGATGGATTTACTCAACGGGGCCCTCTTATTTGTGGGGCGGGGTCACGAATTTTCTCCCTTTTCCGGGGGTCACTTTGGAAAAGGAAAGCAAACATCCCAAATTGCGGTCCTGTGACAGGGTCTAGACGTCCTAGAGCGTTTTACCCTATTGTGGACCTACAGAAGACAGTAGGACTAATAAGTCTCACTGATCGATGATCTTTCGAGCTTTGGATATATGACTATGGATCCAGTACCGTACCGGCGGCCGGACGATTCCAGCGCAAATAGTAATAATTCAAAGAGAAGAAGGGTCCCTGAAGCTTGTCATGCTTGTCGCAAAAGGTATGCCCACAGTTCCTCCCCTGAAGCTCTGTTTTGGAGCGCAGACTGATAGATTTAGGAAAGCGAAGGTTCCTCCGGATCTCTTGTTTTGACTCTAACGTGATACAGTGCGATGGGTTGCGTCCGTGCGGGTTTTGTCAGGCAAATAATATCGAGTGTATTTTCGATGCCCAAATGGTACCTTTGGGCGGCGTAGACCGATCTCTTTTATATCTCCCAGAGTAACGGCTCGACTGAAATTACATACTGACTGTGCGGATAGATCCGTAAAGCTTCTTGCCGAACGTGTATCAAATATTGAACAATATCTCAGAGAGGCCTCAGATCGCGACCGTCCTGATCGCATCAGCCCGAGATTCAAAGAAGCTCGACAAAATTCTTCAGATGACTCTGAAGTGAAATGTAAGCTTTGTGCATCTTAGTCAACTGACATTTCGCGTTAGCTGAGCCTCCAATAATCGAATCGGGTGGGGAAGGTGTAACCGCTGTAGGAAATCTGGATGAATCTCGTTCAACTCAATATTACGGTACTACGAGACAACATTTTGCATGTCTAACTGTTAGGTGCATCTAGTACAGTTGCGATCGCATCAGACCTCTACCAAGCCGCCACATCACCAGCGGCGAACCAGAAAGCTACTGGTTCATCTCCCGCGGCACGTCGGATAGAAGAACATTCAGGAATAGAGGCACTCCTAAATCCCGAAACTACAGCAACAGAGGACTACACTCCTCGAAAGGCAGTAACTTCAAATCTAGATGACGTCGCGAACCGACCTATTGCCGATCGACATCTCGCAAACTACTTTGCAACTATTCACACCTTGATACCCGTTCTGCACGAGAAATCGTTTCGCGCCTTGTACAATGCTCATTGGAGTCGGATTTCTTGTCAAACCGCCGCGAGTCCTCGAACGGATTCTAATCTTCGAAAGATCACTGCACCATTTATTTATTCTGTTCTTGCTTTGGGGGCACTTTATGAAGACGGCTTTAATGATTCCAATTTTTGGGCTAAAGAATGGTTTGCGAAGGCTAGGGAAGGAATAAGCAATGCTGTAGAAGAATGTTGTTTCGAAATGTGTTTAGCGGTCTACTTGGTGGTGAGATTTGCTAGTTTTTGATCGATCTGATTTTAGGCATCGTACGCTCAACATGTTATAAAGCCGAATTTGGCCTATAATTATTTGGGAGTTGCTATTAGGCTTGCTTACTCGATTGGTCTCAATAGATCTTCTGTGACCGTTGCCTATTCTGAAGCTGCGTGGCCAGGTGTTGGGAGAGAAGTTGTTAGCGAAATGTGCAAGCGGATCTGGTGGCAGGTAACCGGATATCTCACCTCGAATCTGACTGATCTACAGATGTATACCCTGGAAGTTGAAATTGCACTCGACAGCGGCCGACCAATATGTATCCGCAACAGTGATATAGATGTGGAATGGCCTGTCGAAGTGGACGATAACGTAGACTCGACTTAATTTTCGCATGCTAATTGCAGGCGGTAAAGATCGATCAAACTGTAATGTATGCTCAAACCAACGGCCCTTCTAAGGTTTCGTACCTGATTTGTGTTTCACGGTTTTCTCGCATTATTCGAAAAGTTTTGAAATTGGTATTTTTCCCTCGGCCAACTCGTTCTAACAGCCAGTTATACCCAGTTAAAAAGAAGGGACTAAGTCTTTCCGCCATAACAGAATCGTTAGTAGATCTCGACCGACAGTTCTGCGAATGGCGTGATAATTTACCACAACATTTATCTCTGACGATTCCGATGCCTTACGCCGTCAACGAGCCTCAATGGATTACCCGAGCTCGAGGAGCTCTCGCCGTCCACTTTAATCACATTTACATCGTAATGCACCGACCACTTCTTACCGTCCCGCACTTCTCGACGCCATTTTTGTCAAGCGAACGGAGCCATGAAATCGGTATCAATGCGGCCAAAGAGAACCTCAATCTAATCCATGCTGCACTCTCAAACGACCCGCCTCTTCGAAAGTGGATGTACTATTGCTACTACAATTTCATGGCCGAACTCGTTCTGCTGACAATGCTCATAAAGCAACCTTTCGCTGAAGAAGCTCGTGAGTGGTATTCCTATTGCAATATGGCAATTCAATCCTTCGAATGGATGAGACCGCTAGATGCAGCCGTCAAGTCTCTCACCATGTCAAAGACCTTTGTCGACGAATGGAAAGCCAAAATCGAAGCAGGTCCACAAATACTCGAGAAACGTAGGAGGTCATATAATCCTGAAGCAGCTCGGATTCGTTCTCAAAGTTCTCAAAGTATAAGCAACAAAGGCTCACCACAAATTAATTATCTGTTACAACAACCTAATCCGAACGCAACTTTTCAACAGCCATTTATGCAGACAAACGATTTCCCTACACCGGTACACATTTCCCCTCAGGGATCGGATTCGTCATATTCGCCGTTGAATCCTACCAGGTACGATGTGCAACCTGGTGTCGTTTATTCCACAACTCAAACTCTGGATGCAGCGGCTGCCGAAACGTTGCAGAGTTTTAGTGGCACGGGCTGGCCTAATCAAGGAATTTTCGCAGGTGATGGGGCAATGGGATGGACGTACAATTTCGAAGATCTATTTGGTGATTTATCAAGGCCAAATATGGGTGGTCAAGGGGGCATGTAAAGTGATGTAACGTTATGGAACCTATCTCTTCTTTGTTTTGTCGTTGGGATATGAGGAACTGTAGGATTGTGGATTTCAACATCCGATTTATTACTATGATGGGGTTTATCAAACTTGAAAAGGGGTTCTTGTGATATTTTCGAATTAGTTGGATTACTAGGGATCTTCGTTTTCTTCTTTCTATTCGGGAACTTTAAAATGGTGCGCATGAAAGTTATGTATCAATAGCCTTCTTTTGTAGATGGTCCGGGACAGTGAATCGACACATTATACCCCATCTCAACCTAATCATGTGCAGAAAATCCTGCAGATCGTCGGAAGAGCCGCGTCTATTCAAAGTGCAGCCGTCGGATGAGCACAAGCCGTTCTGGCGCATATGCAAAAGACAGTTCCAGTTTATTATCGCATATAGTTCTAAAGGCTTGTGATAGTGAATAACTGGATGCTCATAAAAGGCAACTCCATGCGTATAGCTATATAGCTGTGAATATTGGTGTATCTCCAGATCAAACACGAGATGGAGGCTTGAGTTGCGTCGATCTGCCGTTGTTCGTTCCGGGGACTTCCATGTGTTCTTGGATGTAGCCACCAACGTCACTCTCGTAGTCGCTTACCGACTTAATCTTGCCGTCAAGTCAGGGGCAATTTCAGGGGTACCGAGCTCCAATGTACACGATCTTCATATACAACCCTTGAATCCTTGTCATTCGTTGAATGTGACACTATCCTCCAATGTCGAAAGCACGGCGTCATTTGTAACCCAAAGTCACAAAGGCTGGCTACTCGAAGCCACCGTCATAGTTCCTTATTTCGTTGATGACAAATTTTTAAAATTCTAATTTAATTTCAGGGCCATCTATTTTCAGACCATCGCGAACCCCGGGTCGACGTCCTTTAATTAGCACAGAGCAGGCTTTCTGTAGAGCACAAATTACATATAGCAGCTGTTCCTTGGAGCCGCTATAAGGTTCCGTGGGGGTTTCTACCGATTAAAATGTGCCGGCGGAGAATGCGACGTTTGATTACAAGGGAAGCTCGGACCGTCTTGCTGAGGATAATATACTATTAAGGATACTATTTTGAATTTCAAATGACTAGACTGTACACGCCAAAAAAATTTCCCACTGTACTCACTCCATAGTAGTATATGTGAACTCGTTGAACTTTAGAATCCAAAGGAATAGTAATCGCGAATGATAAAGACAAAATTTCAACAGTTATACCTCCTTGAACTGAAACCGGATAAGAAAAAGACACCTTGGGAATAATCCCCCAGCTTTGCCAACCGCACCATCCATAACTTACCTTTCCTTCGATATCATAAAAAAGACTTCCTTTCCTTCGTACTATATGATTTCCTTGCCATTATTCCGTAACCTTCCAAATGTACCTCCAAATTGCCGTGAAACGATCGTCAACTTTTCCCCTGAGAATGATTGTGTTTGAATGTCTAGCGGATATATCCGTTTTGATTTTCTACTTCGGTGTGGTAGCGGTACATGACTCTTTGTTCGGAAGCAGGAAGAGGAATCGATTGTCGCCGTACATTCCAATCTTGCGGGATCTGTGTGTCAGCTAAATTGCTTTGATCACCCCTGAAAATCAGGGGTGAGGGTGTACCTGGCGTGGATCATGTTGAGTTTGGACCTCTAGGTCAGCACGGTGGTAGGGATCATAGTTTGTGGTGTATTGAGCCTGGTAGTGTGCTAATGACTGTTGAGTTGTGGGGCTCACGACTCTTTGACTTTGATCCTCGGTGCCATGCATTGTAGGTTGAGCTGCGAATGCATGGTGTGCTGATTCAGCTCCCGAACCATCCATTAGCCCGCCAGTATGTTCTGCAATACTATTCAGTGACTGGCTCTGGGAAATAGAACAAGAGTACCTGAATGATCCATCAGAGGAACTGCGACATAGGTATCCTGTCGCTGAGTTTGTCTCGACACGGTGTCGGGAAGATAGCCATTGGTGGCTTGACCATAAGGAGTAGGACGAACTTCAACTGGAAGTCGTGGCACTTCGTTAGGTTGATACCGCTGATTTCCATGTCCATTGACAGCTATCATTAGTTTATCTTAGCACTTGCCACATACGCGAAACTGGAATATTTGGAGACGTAGTATCTGGTGAGTAAACTCCCCGACCACCCATTGGAATCGGTGATCCGAGCAGCTCAGAACGAGTTTGATGATACGGCGCTGTAGCAGAGTGGGCCCTCCGATCGAGCGGCGTTACCGGAGTCAAGTAGCCAGACGGACTAGTGGGATCCGCTGAATATGGTTGCTTAAAAGTTGGTCCCCCAGAAGACTTTCGTTGAGGTGCAGGACGCTCTCGTTTAGTTTGAATGGATAGCTTCTTCCTAGAGTGGATGTCACTATCTGAACGCCAGGGGTAAACATACGCATTACGTCTCGTGGCACATGCAGCCGCAGCGGTATAGGAACATGTCTGACCAAAGGCCCGACAATACCCGCAAAATGGTCGTTCAAAGTTACAACGTGCTTTCTCTAAACTGGATTAGCGATCGCAGGTCAAGAATGGCCTCAGGATGGAGGCATTATGTGGGGACAGACTCTTTCTGCAGATGTCCTGTTCGGAGAATTAGCAATCTTGATTAACCAAAAAACGTGTGACGGAGGTTCGGGGGCGCTCTTACACATGCTTTCCCGTAAGAACCGGGTTGAGTCCTCTGACTAGACGGAGGAGAATTTCTAGTCTCGGGAGGACTTGCATCATCCTCTGGGGAACTCTTGTACATCCTCAACAGTTTTCGAAATAAGTATATTGCAACTGTATATTATTGGTGGGGTTGGGAGTAAACTTCGCCCAAGCGTTGATGTCAGGGCCGACGGGAAAGTATTTTGGATTGAGGAGCAGCGCGACTTTTAACTTATATATCAGCGATTGAGCCAACGGGATAGGGTCGCCCGCCACGACCGGGACGGACGTCCTTACCTTAATTTATCAGCAAAATATGGAATAACTAACAAAATATATTTGGGTTAGCCAAATTGCTTTCTGGCACTGACATAGTTGGCACGCAAACTACGCAATCGCTGGGTAACTGGTAGCTTCTGCAAAGGCGGTCAGAGCTGAATTTCAAACGTGGGATGTGTGGGTAAGCGGCGAGAAAAAGCATAAACAAAGTCAAATAGTTTTACGTAGCGTAAGTACACAGTATGCGCTGGTGCCGCGGCACAGAGTGGCCCCATCGGAAACAGCCCCAAGTGGTTATTATGCATGAGCAGCGAGGAGGACAAAGCACAAGTCGATGTGAGTTCCACATTGCACAGCATAGCCGAAATTTAAAAAGGATTAAAATTAAAAAAACAAAAATGCAGCTACCGAATAAGTTTACAGGCGAATATTTCACTGTGCGAGGACCGAGCGCTACAGTGCTGACAATTGCTGTGAATAGAATTTAGAAATTTATTTATGTCACTTTTTTGCTATTTCCAATGCCCATATTTTTAATTTTTCAAAAGGGAGCCGAGACAAACCTTATTACATCTTCGTATTCGAAACGGATACTGATGGATATCCGCAGCAGAATAGTTGTTGATATTCTCCGACTGCAAATGAAGTCGAATTGCCCAATCGTGTTGGGCCGTGGAACTATAAAGAAACCATAAACTAGGGATAACGCCACCGCCCAATTATTTAATCAGTCGAGTATCTGATTGGACCGACCCCTATTACTCTGCAATGCTGACATGAAGTCGCGGCTTTCAGGAGAGGTACGCCAAACTTTATTTCTCCCCTTTTTCCCTTTATTATCATGCACGGCGGTGAAACTGCATGTCCAGTATGTACAGTTTAGTTATTACTTCCTTTGGTGAACATCTTTCTCCCATCGATCTGAGCCAAGCAATCGGTTGGATAATTCATTACAATTATCCATCCTATTATTCTATGCTGTGGACAATGTCTTCTACCCTCTCAAAGCACCGAATTGGTCACGCGGATCTCCGCTCGAACCTTCCAACATTGCACCACTCACTCACTTTCATTTAAATAATCTCCGATGCTATGCATGAACAGCTTGGATCCAAGAGATCAGATTCCAATCTCCCTTTGTATCATGCACTTCTATCTTGTTTCCATCTCACGTTGCATTATCGAACAATAGCTATGGCGCATCCCTCCCCATTGTGCGCAAAGATCCTTTTGTGATAAGCGCTCAAACCTCACGTTAAACTTTGACTTGCCCACTTTTTCGCTTCACTCCGGCAGCTGCGTGTCCCCACAAGCCACAATTAAGTCTTGTCACCACGTTTTCAACTTTTAAGGGTCCTTCTTTTGTTTCACGGAGGATTTTTGAATTCTTTGTCACGATCTACTTGGTCTGTGTCCCCGCGTGTCTTTAGCCAAGAGCGGAAGCACAAAACAGCCTTCGCGCCTGAGCAAAACGGCTAAAGCGGAACACGTTTTCCGTTGACTCCATTCTTCAAGTTCCTTAACAGAATATGTATGTAGGTCTAGAACGTGGCCCGCAGGCAGTGAACCAATGAACGTGTTCTCGTCCGCATGTGAATGCGCTCAATTCCATTGCCTGGGACGGCGCAACCAGTTCAACAAGCTTTTGAGCAAAGCTGAATGCAATATTATCTCACAATTCCGCTTCGATCGTCGTCGGAGGTCCCGTGCTCTTTCAGACAAAGTTTAAGGGAGGGAGGGGTCAAGCGAGAGTATGCAACTTGAGTTGCATTCGGCTACATTCCACAAGTTTGTAAACTGTATACCAGTACGGAATTCGCCGCATTTGGATAGGGATACCGTTTGTTCTCCTTAAAAAGTCTCCGTCCATAGAGTTTGTTTCATGCCACGCTTTTCAAGGAACGCAAACACCCATAGGAGATACATCCGCTCTCCTTCCGTCCGCCTTCCGAAAAATTAGTGCGGACTATCCAATAAGCTTGCGGGCACATTATTGGGTCTGTGCTGCTCAATTTGAACTTCGCGCGATGGTGATAGTTACAAGTTAGCCTGCAAGTGAAATAAGGAGGAAGGATAATTGGTACTTTTCGGAAATGACAGGTCTTATTTTCCAATTTCCGTCAATTATGACCTTCATCTTATTCTCTGTGAGTTAACCAGTCTCATTAATTCACATGGAAATAGATGAAATTTAACGGTGGGCGATGTTGGGATCTCCGCCAGATACGTGCAACCACATATCGCCACCGCTGGGTACCGTCACTGAGCAAGTTGCAGCACGGCCGACGAAAGCAGTAGAAAGTATTCATGCAACCTCCGACACCGATAGGTTGTCTCTTGGGCCCTTCTTTGCCTCTTTTCATGCGGTCAACGGAGCGAAGAGGACCATGCGATGGCAGACATACAGTGCGAGTTGTACATTCCGCTCTTCTACACCTAAACGATGCAACAACAACAAGTCTCTTTACGTCGTTTATCATTTCTTTTCTGTTCAACGTTGTGAGACAGATTGGAACTGCGCCGAGCGTTCCTCAACCGTCGAGTCGAGCTGCCGAATCGGTTTCCCTGGGGAAGGTTTCGCGCCGACATGTAACGTAAGTTGACTTAACCGAAAGGAAAGGCTAACAGAAGCCTCGAGGGTCTCAGAAGTGGTTGAGATGCAAGTCCACCTTGCATGGATCCACGTTGGGACCGTGAGATATTTACGGCACTGCCAGCCTTACACCAAGGAGCGGCATCTCAAAGCATCGCCGCGAGGACGTCTTAGTCAAAGCCGGAAAGAGACACTCTCAGTCATTCCTTTCATCAACGACACGAGTCGTGCAAAACAGTTGATGGGCGACTGATCGATTTAATGAACGACTGTGCAACCGCACAAACACTTTCAACTTGGATTGATAACAGCGGAGTTGCTCCTTGTACCAACGGTCAACCTGCTACATGTTCTCTTTGCCCCGGTGTCACATCCAACAGTCAATTGTTACGTCCTCCTCTTCAGCGTGGAGGACTCAAAACACAAGGTTGAAGCTTATGAAGCGTTATAAGGTGGAAGTATGACAAACACCAGCTCCCGATCCAAGATGGATATCAGAGTTCAACAGACGTTCCGTGAGAGGAAGTGGATACAATTGCGTCCTCAATTCCGAAATGGTAGCTTTCTTTGTGTTACTTATTCTGATATTCGAGACAATACAGTCCACAGACGAACGATCGTTCTTCGCTCCCGGGTCATCGAGAGATCCGACACTCGTGACTGATTCTACCTCCAGATATGGCGGTTTGATTCTTTGTCAGACTCCTAAGCGTGGGTACTCTCAGCGGAGCAGTCCAATGATGACTACTGTTCGATATCGAGGCAATTGAAGGCTGTCATGTATCTGGGTTCTGGGGGAAAGGGGGACTTCTTCGAGATGAGAATCGAGCTCAATTCTGAGGTAGAGACTCTCCGGACAGAATGGAGTGCCAGTATCACCAGACGAGGTTCTTGAGACACAGGATTGTTCCGAGCATCATGTACATCCGAATTGAATTGCGCTTCGAATGTCTCAATAAATCGTTGGGTGGCGTGAGGTGGCTGGTGTTTACCGAGGTTACGAGTATTCGGATCGGGAACTTTGTCGATCATCACGAACGATCTGTACGTCAATCCTAGATAGTCGGCTAATCTCTGTCCCTGGGATCGTGGATTCCTGCTGGCTGAAAGACTAGGACATTCATGGGAAGATCAAGGTTCAATTTTCTCCGTTTGGAGAGAGAGCAAAGGCTCGCGCTGGAGATGGATAATCTTTCGACATGGGTTGTCACGGATTGGTGAAACGCCGTGTGCATTCCGAAATTAAAAATCTGCAAGACATCATGTATCCGAAATTGAGTAGATATACATATATGTAAGGTGGTCAATACGTACAGGCTACCTTTGTTTAATAAAACTCATTCCAACTATAGACCGACTGTTGAACTATCTCAGTTGCAAGAAGGAAACAATAATTAGTACTCCAAACCATCATACTTCTCCAGCCCAAAAATTAGATATGAGTAGAATTCCAGCTGCTTCTGCGCAGTAAAGACAAACTCGCCAGACAAATCTCCAAAATCACAAAAACCATATGCTGCGCATTTAAATCCAACAAAGACAACTTTACCAACCTTGAAATCTCACACTCTACTCACTCCGCCAGCTCCAATGTTACCTCCGTTTGCATATTCTTCAAGCCTCTTTCCATAACTCCAACGAATTCCACTCCATCTTCCACTAAATGTGCTCTCTCTTCGTCGATCAGATTGATGACTTGCCACACTCACAAAACTAGATGCTTTGCTATAATGTGATTCAGCATCCCATCCAGCTCCATATGGTCCATTATGTTGTCTCGTCTCTTGAACCAATGCTCGTGCAGTTTCAGCTGTCGACGCCGAAGCCCGTGGATCCGCTGTATTATTTTTACCATACCACGATGTAGTGAAATATTTAGACCACCCTGTTTTCTCGCGATTGTCGCGTTGTTCAATGGGTTGTGGTTGTGGTGTATTTGCTCGTAGGCCGTGTTTCTTCTCGAGATTTCGGAGGAAAATTTCGCCGCCGAGAGTAGGCGTTGCTCTACCTTCTTTCTGGTTTGCATATTTGAGCCAGAGACCGTTGTTGGAAGGGGGCTTGCGTAAATTGGGTTTGGAGTTTTTGGAACGGGCTCTGCGGCGACAGCGTGAGATTATGAGAAGGGTGACTCCTAGAATGCCGAGAATTCCGATGACTCCACCGAGAATTATGGGTGCGAGGAGGTTGGCTTGTGTGAAGGAAACGGAATTGCTACTGCTAGATGATGAAGTGGCAGTTATTGGTGTAGTGGTTGCAGTTCCGGTGAGAGTCGGAGCGGACGCAAATGTACCTGTCGCAGTGGCGGTAGGAGAGACTGTTGAGATGCCACTGGTTGTAGGAGATTGGAAATTTTGTTGCTGTAGAGATAAAACGGACCAAGTATTGCTAGTCATATTGAGGACTTGGAGATCGCTTGGACTTTCGCCATTTCCACCGGAAACAACGGCCATATTGGTGATGGGATCGAAAGCAATGGCGTAACCGTCCATTTTAGCGGGTGATGTCGAAGAAGAGCCTTGTCGCTTTACTAGTCCTGCGGTAGCAAGATTGACAACCGCTACTACCTCTGCGCCGGTATTGGCTGTTGACAGATCAATTGCAACTAAATTCGTTTCGGGAGTGACCCAACCGGTTTTCACATTCGGCATACCCTGTGGTAAGGTAGGTGCTAAAGTTCGCCAACTTGAAGTACTGACAGCGAACTCCCATATCGAAGTTGGTGCCTGTCCGATTTGTGACTCTAAGCCTCCGAAAAACAGAATAGAAGTTCCGCCATCGACCAATGCGCCGCCTGAATTAATTGTTGGGGGTGGAAGGATATTTGGAACAGAGGCGGATCCGATGATAGCTTGGCCTCCGACAGCTGGTATTGTAAAGGGGCTCATCATGTAGGCATCGTTGGCTGGAACTGTCGCGTTATAATGTATTCCGCCCATAACAAATAATCCTGAATTGCCGTTGCCAACATTGTCAATCCACTCGGCAACATGTCCTGTTCGATTGAGATTGATAAATATAGTCTCCTCTTCATCGCTTTCAGGCATCAAACTCTGCCATCCCTGCTCCGCGAACGAATATGCCTGTAACCCGCAATATGTAACCGTTTCATTCTCGGCAAATGGATTTATGTATGACTCTGATAATGGCGTGCCACCCACAATAAGTAAATGAGTTGGAGTGAGGACACATTGCGGATTGAGGACAGGTATTGTATTTGTTGAAGGCAATTCTTGCCATCCAGCCGGCTCGTCAGGATTATCATTCAGTGAGGCAGCTGTGAGATTCAACGAAGCAAAAATAGGCAGAGAAGAGGCTTGATTCGATGTTGCTGACGGGGATATTTGTCCGCCGAACACATAGAGAATGGAATCTTGAATGACTGAACAATGATATACTCTGGCACCCGCATCAATGGTCGATGATAGGGTCGCGGAGGGTGGGGTATTCTGAGTACCCGACGAGGCTACGGCAGTTGAAGTGGCTTCTTGTCTTTCATCTAAGACCGCCATTGTGGTTGTTTGTTGATGTCGGCAATTGTGGAAGATGGTTGATTCCTTTGTGCCTTGAAAAGGAGAGGACTTGGTGGTTGTACAACGATATGTACTATAGAAGACCTGCTCACGAGTTGAACAAACTACACAAGCATAATCGAAGGAAATCGGAAGATGTGCGAGAGAACGTGGATTTCAAACAAGGAGAACTGAAAGGAACGGACGAAGGTAACGATATACGTAACGTTCGGGAGAGAGAGACGAAATGAGTAAAGCGAACCGTCCAGCAAATTCCCTTTGATTTTGCCGCGGCGGGCTGTGTGGGTGGAGACGGCGGACAGAGGGAGAAAATGAACGGATTGTGCCCAAAGCGTTGACCCCTTTTTCAATGAAAAACTTGGACATGCATTCTCGTGTTATGCCGTGTGACAACATAAACCAGGGGTCAACGCTCGGTCCTCTATTCGCCTGTTAGCGAATGAGCGTCCGTATCGACTGTTTCAGGCGCCCTTATTTTAAAGCCATCCTGCAGGCCCGAGCGTCGTCATTATCCGCCGTCAAAATAAATCCCCTGGAAATTGATAAAGCATGGTTCAACGGAGAGTCGAGTCTTATCGGGGAAGGGAAGAAAAGTGGCGAGGTAATTACGACGTGCATTTGATAGCGTGAACATGAATATGAAGTATAACAGCCTGCCCGAGATTGACGTGAGTGAATTGAAACACAAGGGAATGTCAACGCATGAAGCGGTTTTCAGGGGTAAGGATGGTGCGGGTGGAGATTTTAACTCGGCCTGAAAGGGAATACTGAAAAACCAAAAAGGCAAAGTTTCCAGCGTTGATCGACCATCTTTTAGTGTGACGATCAATCGACTTCGAAGTTCGCGTGAGCGCACACCCCTGAGACGCAAATCCCGCATTGCCGCCAAGCCGAGTCCCGGTTAAGCAGCCTGTGGCTCTGGCGTAATCCTTCTATGGATCTGCTACAGAACTTGCAACACAGTCTCATGGTCCTCGATCGCCCCCAAACTCCAAGTCACGCTCTTCCTCCGAGTAAAACGAAACCGCGTGGATCGAAGCAGAGTCACAATGCAGTAGTAGAATTTTACTTACGACACTGGTCACCGATTCTGCTGTCAATTGAGTTTCTACTTAACGTGTGGTTCCTATATACTGGACCTCTCCACCCCATAGACTACCCCACGTATCTCGTTCAAGCCCGACAAATCCGTCTTGGCGAAACAGATTACGCAAAGATATATGGTCCTACAGGTCCTCTAGTCTACCCTGGTGGCCATGTGATCATATTCTCCGCCTTCGAACGATTATTCGGAATCAAAGGCGATTCAAACTGGGGAGGTTATCTTCCGGCAAGATGCATCTTCCTGATCCTACAACTGTTGCAGACTTATGTATCACCTCCACTATTTTACGATAAAGTTGACCGGAATGATTAGGTAGTACATCAAATATATGCCATTACATCGCCATTCCCTCAATTGGATTGTGTTTTCTTTTTGCTCACTATACGTGCGAGAAATGTTTTCCAAAATGGTCTTTTCAATGATTGCTTTCAAAGCTTCTTTTCTTATGTCGGAGTACTGTATTTACTGCGTCGAAGATTCGTGGGCTCATTAGCATTTTTCTCAATTGGTGCATCGGTCAAGATGAGTGGATTACTGTGGGCACCAGGGGTTGCTGCTTATCTGTTGTCATCATTAGGAATAGAGGAAACACTGAAAGCCTCGTGGGTGGGAGTATTGGTCCAATTCGTTGTCGCAATACCGTTTCGTACGCACTTATGGCATTATATTCATCAGAGTTTTGAACTTGACAGACAATTCACATGGTTTAACGTATCTCTTCCGATGGTGGCATGCTTACATCTAGACTGTGAATTGGAAGTTCGTGCCTGCGAGCATATTTTACTCGCGTCTTTTTTCAATCGTCTTGCTGGCACTACACATCTCTTCAGCAACTTTCTTCATCCGAAATGTCCCTCGTCCAGTCACCTCATACAATATATTTTCTCTCCTTACTACAACCCTCTTCTCAGGCGTTGCTTTCTCCCGCTCTCTCCATTACAGCTTTTACATCTGGTACTTCCATACAGTGCCTTTCCTTCTTCGTCTAGCGGGCTTATCGATTCCATTGAGATTTGTCGTTGCTTTGGTCTTAGAGTTCGCTTGGAATCAATGGCAGAGTTATAAGGAGCACGATGAGTTTAATTCTTGTGCTACGTGGTGGGGAAGTGCTACTATGTTTGTTGTCCACATATTTATTCTGGGAAGGTTGTTATATACCATCGGCGTCCAACGGGATAAAAAAGACAGAGTTTTAGGTTAGATTAATTATAAAACGTTCAGACGTTCCTCAGCTCAGCAGGTTTTGACGGAGTAGGGGATTCATTTGTCTACTAATCTTTTTGCTTATAATAAATTACATTCCATGCTGTGTATCATGCATCATCGTTTTTTCTCCTTCCACTGCTTCATAGCATCTTCCCATTTCTCAAATACTAATCCCTCCAACTGACACCGTCGCACAATAACTTCCCAAGTACGTCCTCGAACAACCTGCTCGACGCTTCTTTCCTGTCGAATAATCCTTCTCAACTCCTCATGTTTCTCATAAACCTCCTTCTTCCGTCTCGCATACGGATCCACTCGTTCTGAAACTACCACTTTTGGTGTGGGATCAGCAGGAGCAGCACTTTCTTCAGGAGATTTTTCCGCTAATGTAGAACAATAGGAAAGGAGATCATCTCTCGAAGACCACGTTGGAAATAATTGATCTCGAATAAAATCTTTGCAATGAGGAGGCCCTAGAACGGTGGGTGTAGGTGTTGAGAAGAGTTGGCGAGGGGGAAGAAGGGAATTGAGATGTGTTTCGATTGAATCGTCCGAGTACTGACGGGATTTGCGGAGGAAATCTGTCTCATTAGATATCATTCTTGAAGAATGGACGGTTCAGAAAGTACCTCGTAGTAGGACTATATTAAAGCATATTGCGGGGGAATGAGGAGGCGATGGTGGGGGAGGGGGAGGGGCTGATATCGATCTCGAGGACATCGAGGCGAGGGAAAATAGTTCGGATGACGCGACCTTTTGCGTTCCTGCGATTTTCAGAAAACGATCTGCACGAAAATTCGGCCTGCGAATCCGAAAAAGATGCAGGAAATTGGGGCCTGAGATCACCTACAGCAAGGACTTTCAAGACGGCTGTGATATGACTTAGAAATAGAACGTACTTCAAAAATTCTAGATCCTTTTTACAATACTTACTGACTAGTTGAAATTTGCAAAAATCCAACCCCTCGATATCTCCAGAAGAGGAGCTGGAGAGGATCAGCTTTTGATTTCAACTGAAGATCCCGAAATTGATTGCGCGCGAACTTTTGCGACCCGACCACGACAACAAAACCACTTTTTTGCTTCAGACCGTCGTCAAGTATGTCTACATTTCCAAATCCGGTGTCCATTCCTTCTCAACCTCCCGATCCTCCTTATTTCGGAGAAAATCAACCAAAAACACTCAGACTGTACCCTTTAAGTAAGACTCCCCTGAAAATTGTTGGATTTGCTGTGATAGCTGATTTGGCACAGCGAACTATACGTTCGGAACAAAAGAAGCTCAACCTGAAGAAGATCCTAGTGTCCTATCTCGTCTAAACAGACTTCAAGAACATTACGAAAAGTATGGAATGAGAAGATCATGTGAAGCTATCCTAATCGTACAAATCCTGCAGCGAAACTCCACTAACGCCATGCCATGCAGGTTCACGAGCATAACCATCCACACGTTTTAATGCTACAAATAGCTAATGCATTCTTCAAACTACCAGGCGACTATCTACTACCGCACGAGGAAGAAATAGCAGGCTTCCAATCACGCTTAGCAGAACGCTTATCACCCCCGCCTGGCTCAAGTATTGCCGACAATTTTGCCGCGGATGGACAAGAAGAAAGTCCCTTCGACTGGAAAATACACGATTGTGTGGCACAATGGTGGAGACCCAATTTCGAGACTTTTATGTATCCATTTATACCAGCGCATGTGACGAGACCGAAAGAATGCAAGAAGATGTATCTTATTCAGTTGCCTAAAAAGAGTATGTACCCAAATCGGACGGGCTGATGGAGCTTAGAGATTTTATCGGTTCCGAAGAATATGAAATTACTTGCTGTGCCTTTGTTTGAGTTGTATGACAATACAGCCCGTTATGGACCACAATTGAGCGTATTTCGCTGTAGGAGTGCGTGGGATTGACGTGTAGGCGATACCGCATCTACTTTCACGATACAACTTCGAATTTCTTGATGAGGATGACAATGTCATATGTCGCACTCCTGCCAAAGATAGCAATGCGCCACATGCAATTCCCAACAATAATCCAGAGACAGCCCCTTAAGCCCCAAGGAAGTTTCGGTTACACTAGCACGACGTTATTGGGATATAAATGTACTGATAAGCATAATTTCCAGGCGTTTGGATGTAGCATCAAAAGTATCCCTGAATATATCATTTTTCCACCGTGTGCCACGTTATCCGCTGCATCCGTTCAATACTACCGGACGTCTTAACCTGTGCTCCGTTGTGCGCCAGCGGTGAGCTGCTCTAACTGCAAGGGTCAAAGGTCGATTTAGGTTAGATAATTAATTTCAGTCGACATGAGATCTCAGCGAATTGACCCTTTTTAAGGAAAGTTGAAATTAAAATCAGTCAGTCAATTTAGTCGGTTAAGATTGCTTCATCTCCTGATTTTGCACTGCGCTCCATCCAAAATTGAGGCTGAGAGTCCGTGGTAAATTTAGCCGGTCGGAACAGTCTCTGCATAATATCCTGTGCATATCTTAGCGTTAAGCCGGCCACGGATCCCTTAACCCTTATAAAATTGCGTCTCCCCTGTATATCTTTTCTCGGCTTCCTTTATATTCTTCTGACACCCCTTTCTCTCTCACTCTATCTCGTTTATACCGTCTCGTCTGCTTGTCGTCATCATGTCTGTTGGAGAACCTACACCTAATGCAATGTCCGTTGAAGGACAACCTGAGCAAACTGCTGCCTCAGAGGAACAACAAAAGGAAGTTTTGAGACTTCGTGGCGGAGGAAACACTTTTATAGATTGTCTCGCGTAAGTCTTATCAATTCTGGTCCTCGTCGTGTTGTGACTGACATCTGGCGATAAGGGCTATTTTGTGTTGTTTTGCGGTTGAGGATCTCGTGGCATGTTGTTGTTGCATTGATATTTGCTGCTGCTGCTGCAATTGTACATTTCCCTATTCCCACATCACAACACCTGTCTTGCGGACATTTCGCTTATACTATAGACGATGATTAGAGTTTCAAGGATTTCACATGGTTGGCTGTTTTGTGAGCGCTTGGAGGAATTGCGATTTATTCTGGACTGCGCTAGTGACACGAGCTTCGAAGCTAGAAGCATCTTCTCAAAGTCAATTGAACTTAATTACTTCTAAAATCCAAAAATTGTCCGTCTTTGTTTCCGAGGCCTCTCTCTAGTTGGCTGTATTTGCACTACTTGCAAAAAATCCGTCTGCACTTTCAGTCCATCGAGTAGTCACTTTCCTCCTATACGTGAAAAACTCAACTCCACCTTCTCCAGTAATATCGACCTGGGTACCCCACCTACTATCCTGAATACCCCCAAAGGAAAACGGCTCTCTCGGAACCGGAATTCCAATATTCACTCCGACCATTCCTGTTGAAAAGCGTTCTGTAAACCATTCCGCAACAAGTCCTGAAGTAGTATAAATAGCAGCAGCATTCCCAAAGGGACTTGAATTTTCAATCTCAATCGCTTCCTCCCTTGTCCCAACTTCCAAAATCGATAAAACGGGTCCAAAAATCTCATCTTTCATAGCAGGATCATTAGCAGACTTGTGTAAAATGACTGTTGGGCCTATCCACCATCCTCCCCCGTTTGCAGCTGGAGATTTCCAAGTCCGTCCATCGACCAAAATTGTAGCACCCAACTTCTCACTTTCCGCAATGTATTTTTGGATTTTGGAGAGACTCGCTGCGTCAATGACAGGACCCATTTCTCCAGAGCTGTTGCCTGGTTTAATTGCTTTTGAGAGTTGTACAATTTTTTCGAGAAGAGCTGGTTGATGGCCAATTGTTAGGAGAACGGAAGCGGCCATACATCGTTGGCCCGCACAACCTGAATAGGAATTGACGATGTCTTGGGCAGCGACGTTGATGTTACAATCTGGAGCAGCGACTAGATGGTTTTTGGCTCCTCCTAATGCAACTACTCGTTTGTAGTTTGATTGAGCTCTTGTAGTTACTAACTTCGCGACTGGTGTAGAGCCGACGAAGGTTACTGCCTTGATAGAGGGGTGATCGCAGATGGCTTCTACGACTTCTTTGTCTCCGTTCACGAGATTGAAACATCTACAGTAGTAAGTAAAGAGGAATGGCGGTGTGGCAGACGTACCCATCTGGAATGCCAGCTTCTTTGACTAACTGGGCTATTAAACCGAGTGTGCAGGGCACCTTTTCAGAAGGTTTGACGATGACGGTGTTTCCTGTAGCCAACGCAATAGGAATTGTCCAAAAGGGAACCTAGAATCAGCTTCATTTGCGTCGGAGGAGAGTACCATCACAGGAAAATTGAATGGCACAATGGAAGCTACGACGCCCAACGGAACCCTTTCATCACGACAGCTAACCCCCCTCGAAACAGCCATGAACCTGCCGTTGTAGACTGGTGAAGAAGGTAATCCAATAGCCCACTAAAGACACGTTAGCCAAGTGGTTTACCGGACTAATACTTCTAGTGTTTCCATTCCCTTGGTGATACTAGCTTTAGCTTCAACAACATTTTTCCCATGTTCTTTGACAACCATATTAGCCAACTCATCGAGATGCTCAGTCATCAATTGATGCAATTTCATCAATTTCAAGATTCTATTTTTCACATTCGTCTTGCTCCACTGCAGGAACGCCTTTTGAGCAGCTTGCACAGCAACATCTAAATCCGCGGCCGTGGATAAGACGACATTTGTGAGAACACTGCCGTCGTAAGGATCTGTGACGGGTAATGTGCGTTCTGAAGAGGATGTTGCGAATGTACCGCCAATGTAATTCGTTAAGATTTTGGGAGGGTATGCGGCTGTGCCGTTTGTCGTCATATTGATGGTGCCGAGAATAAGAATTGCTTTTAGTGAAGGAGAGGGACACAGTTGGAAGAGGGGTGAACCCTTGGGGTTGAATAAACTTCAATAAAGTTGTGCGGCGGGGGTCCCCGAGTTTAGCCGATCGCAACCAGTTCATTTTGGGCATACAGACGCGAACGAAAATGTTGGGAACGGGAGAGATATTTTCGGGGATTCAAGGCTCGCCAGCCAAGTCTACGTTAACAGCAAGACACTGAACAATCCTCCGTGGGCTTTTCAGCTAGGGAGGACGTTGTTGTAAATTGAACTTTCACGCGTTTGCCCCATGAGATTTTCCGAGTTTCGGCACAAATCTCGACAGATATCAAAATGAGAAAGCAATTTAAGGCCCTGTAAGGGATTTGTCCAGACTCTTCTTGAGAGAGGGGATTAGAAGAAAATGTCACTTTGTGGAACTAAACACATGTTTATATTATTTTTGAAAGCTTATCGGGGTGAACTGCCATTTCGGAAGCCCGATCCAAGTCTGTCGGAAACTGTAGGCGCGCCGGGATCTCTTTTCTGCACCTGTGCGACATTTGGTTATCGGAGCCAGAGGTCAAGGCCCCCATCAATGCATAATAAACATCCTCTTGCCTAGACTTGAAATAATCCTTGACTCCAATCTCGCGAAATCAAAATTCGGAGATCGCTAGTTTTGTCCTTCCTAAACCGTCGAATCGACGGAATGATCGTGGTTCGTCCTGTGCCTTTTATGATAAGTGAGAGTCAACTTTAAATTTATCCATATCAGATTGCAGATTTATTAACGTTGCACTTTGATTACACTGCAAATATTACGTCACACAAATCTATCCGGCAGGCGGGCTTACCATTTTTGAGTGGCCCACGGCTGCTTTTCACGTCTTATTTTACCTTTTTTCTGATTTCTGCTACAAAAAGCTAAATAAAAACTGGATAAACTGCGGAGAAAACGATCACCTGCTCAATATTTAACACCCAAGGCTTAGCCTTTATACTTCTTGTGCCAGTTTGTCAATCCATCGTCATAATCTCCAGATTGGACAAAAGATTTCCAGGAAGCGAAAAACTAAAGCGGGAGTCACGGAAAAAGGTGAATTGCCTGTTTGCAAATCATCAAATTATTGCCGCAAGTCAAATAAACCCCAGCAACTGCATTTTGTTGCTCCACGCCATTTCAGTACCTTCTGTTCCTGCTCTTGAAGGAATTTCTCTTCACTCTTTTGATACCAATTCAGGAAAGAGTGTGATTTTTTACGATGGGCTCGAGGGATGTTGTTGACCATCTCCTCTTCGAGATTTCCACCGAAGTGTACGTCATACTTCCCCATTCTCGAAGGATATCCTCAACTAACAACCGTCTAGGGCAAATCGCGTCGGAGGAATCTACTCTGTCCTCAAATCGAAGGCTCCTGTCACAAGTGCCGAATATAGGGATCGGTACATGCTAATTGGACCTCTTTCTTACAAGTCTGCACCAGGTATGCTACGTGATCATTGATGAATGCTAATTTTTGCAGTGGAAGTTGAGGCCCTCGATCCTCCTACAGAAGCCTTACAAAAATCCATCCAATCCATGCAAGCCAAAGGAGTCAAGCTTTTATACGGACGATGGCTCATTGAGGGTGCCCCGAGAGTGTTACTGTTTGATACCGGAAGTGCTTGGAGTAGACTGGATGAATGGAAGGGCGATTTATGGAATGTAGCAGGAATACCTGCTCCGCCTGGTGACCATGAAACCAACGAAACTATCGTATTTGGATATCTGGTTGCATGGTTTTTGGGAGAGGTACGTCACCTTTTTCAATCTCACCACTAATACGTAGTTTGTATCACATGAAACTTCGAAAGCCGTCATTGCTCACTTTCACGAATGGCTAGCTGGCATCGCTCTACCCCTCTGCAGAAAACGTCGAATCGATGTCACCACCATATTTACGACTCATGCCACCCTTCTAGGTCGATATTTGTGTGCTGGCTCAGTCGACTTTTACAATAACTTGCAATACTTTGACGTCGATCACGAAGCCGGCAAACGAGGAATCTATCATCGCTATTGCATTGAACGAGCAGCCGCACATTCAGCCGATGTATTCACAACAGTAAGTCATATTACGGCTTATGAGAGTGAACATCTTTTGAAACGAAAGCCAGATGGAGTTTTACCAAACGGTCTCAACGTCGTCAAATTCCAAGCCATGCACGAATTCCAAAACTTGCATGCGATCAAAAAGAACACAATTAACGATTTCGTTCGTGGTCATTTCTACGGCCATTATGACTTTGATCTCGATAACACACTTTATTTCTTCACTGCTGGAAGATACGAGTATCGAAATAAAGGTGTGGATATGTTCATTGAGTCTCTTGCCAGACTTAATTACCGTCTGAAATCAGCTGGAAGTAAAGTCACTGTCGTAGCATTCATCATCATGCCTGCTGCCACGCATTCGTATACGGTCGAAGCGCTCAAAGGACAAGCTGTGATGAAGAGCTTGCAATCAACAGTCGATGAGATCAAGGAGTCTATTGGAAGGAGACTATTTGATAAAGCTGCAAGATGGAATGGTGAACCAGGAACAGAAGTTCCTGATCCCAAAGAATTGTTGACGGGACAAGACAAAATTTTGCTCAAGCGACGGGTATTCGCACTCAAGAGGACTGGGTATCCACCCATAGTTACCCACAATATGGCGGACGACACAAGCGACCCGATCTTGAATCAAATCCGAAGGGTCCAATTATTCAATCACCCCTCAGATCGTGTCAAGATCATCTTCCATCCAGAGGTACATGATCCTATTTTGAATTTACTCATCTTGTAGTTTTTGAATGCTAACAACCCGATATTGCCTCTGGATTATGATGACTTTGTTCGAGGATGTCATCTCGGAGTATTCCCTTCTTACTACGAACCATGGGGATATACTCCACCTGAATGCGTCGTCTGCGGTGTACCCTCAATCACCACCAACCTTTCCGGTTTCGGTTGCTACATGGAAGAACTCATCGAACATCCCGATGATTACGGTATCTACATTGTGGACAGACGCATGAAATCTGTCGACGAATCCGTCAACCAATTAAGCGACTTCATGTTCCAATTTGCGCAGAAAACACGTCGTCAAAGAATCAACCAACGCAATCGTACTGAACGACTTTCCCCCTTCCTTGATTGGAAAGTATTAGGTCTGGAATATGTTAAGGCAAGACAGCTCGCTCTTCGTAGAGCATATCCTCAAGCTTTTGACGCTGATGGCGCTATCGAGGCTGCTACTTTCGATGAATCGAAGCCTAAAGTCCCAAGACCTATCTCGGCTCCTCCATCACCAAGATATCTTGGAAATGCAACTCCAGGAGACCTCGGAAGCATTCAAGAGGGAATGGAAGTACTTCATACGGTATGATTCTCATTTTTACATATCTGACTTGTGTAGGATGATTACGTTGGGTTTAAGATGCCTGAAAGTCTCGATGACGATGAGACAGGCTATTTCCCACTGGTCATGACTAGAAAAGCCAAACAACGTCTACCACCCAACTCTCCCACCGGCACAATCACAAATAACGGTGTGAATGGATCGTAGTGGGGTCCTTAGTCCTCCCCGTCTTTGAGTTTATTATGCAAATCTGCGTTGGTTTTGAAAATTGCGTTTCTTGGTTTAGCAGTTTGATTTGTTTCTTTTGTGTTTTTTGCAGTGAATGGACATTGAAAAGCTTTGGAGGGAGGCGGGAGCGTCAAATAGGTCAAATTATTGGGGATGTAAGAGATGGTGTTTCGTCTTTGTCGTACTGGACAAGTGTATCATCAGAATAGTTCGACAGAGACTCTTGAATTCGTACACATAAACTTTTACATGGGTTCAAATGAGGAGTTCAAATGAGGAGTGCTCTTGCGTTTTCTCCTTCCGTTGAGGATCTGATGTTTATTAGAACGTAAGTTGCAAGAGCATATTCATTTAGCTTTTACATAAACCTCGCTCCCGACACGCCAACAATACCATAAACTACATACATGAAGAAAATTAAGAATACGGATCTTCGCCCAATGGATATGCTCAGTCAGATTTCCAAATATACTACTACAAACTAAGTTCTGGTGCGATAGCCTGATTCAACACTGTACGGTGGGGGTGCTTCATCACTGGCCAGGTCGTCATTATTGTCGATGTCAAAGACGGGAGGCGGCTGCAAACTTGTCGAAGGTCCGGCGGTGGTTGATGGTCCAGCGACCGAAGGCTCGGCCGTAGCCGGGGCTGGTACTGATTTTCCGTCGCCAGTCGTAGGATTCCCATCACGTCCATCGAGTACTTCCATCATGATTCTGGATCTCTCATTCCACATAGCTTTCTGCAACCTCTTTACTTCCGTCTGAGAGCTTTCTAACTGTGCTGAAAAACCCTGAGTCCTTGCGATGGATTCGGGAAGAATTTGCTTTTGCAACGTCAATGTAGCACGGGCTACTTTTTGCAAAGCATCTTGAATTATCTGTCGAACACGAAGATCGGTGAAGATATTATCGAAAAGGACATTGAATACCAGATTATATTGTTCAATGGACAAGTCGCCGAGATGAGGGATATTAGGTTCGATTCGACGGACTTCTTGGATGAGATATTCTGCACGCGCGGTGAAATCGCGGGCTCGTGCGAGACTAGAGTTGATCATGATATCCATGTATCCGCTGTGAGCGAAGAAATCGAAAGAATTGATTCCGAGGGATGATTGGAGTTCTTGCAAGGCACCGAGAAGACATGCATGTGCTTTCTGTAGTGTATTGAGAACATAAGTTTCTCGTTTGGAAACGACTTGGATATCGTCGAAGCGAGCTCGGGCGGCAGCAAGTGACTGTTCAAGGGCATCTTCCGAAGGGAAGGATGGGGTAGGACCATCAAACAACTCCGAAAACAAATCAACCAAATCCTTCTTAGCCTTTTCATGAGCAGCCTTTGCATCGATGCATTGCTGTTCAATTTTCTTGGCTTCTCCAATTTCCTTTTCTTGTTCCTCTGCTTTTGCCTTTGCAGCCTGTACCAATTCATAATCCTTTAACCATTCCCTTTCTTCCGCTGCCAACTTGTCTTGTAATTTCCCGGTCACTTTATGAAACGCCCGTTTGACACCGGAATGTTGTAAGCTTTGGAAACGTTCGAGTTGTTCTTTCGATTGCTTATCGAAGCGGCGAATGTTGTCTTTGCTGTGCTTTAGCGAGGCTTCCGCCTCCTTGACTCGTTGCTGGAGAGTGGGGAGTGCAGAGGCAGCCCAATCGGTTTCACTGAGAGTGTTCTGTAATGCGATGTACTTTGGTCCAGCTTCTCTGATTCTCTCTTGCGTGGCCATCTTCGGTGTTCGGTTGTTTCTGCTGGAATAACCAGGTTAGTGAGCCGTATTTAAGCTGGGCCCTTGATCGCTGGACTGTAAGTCACTACTTGAGTAGCGGGTTGCTAAGCGTGGCTGTGGTGCGTATCTCGTGTCATAGCCATTGGACGTCAGTGGCTTTACAACTGTGTGGGACTGCGGGATTAGGCCGGCAATAATGTGTGCCTTTGCCCGATTGGGAAGTATTATCTCGCGGATTAAGCGGGCCGCTCGTCGTACCTGAAAATCCGCAACACAAAATTCCAAATTCTCTAGATGAAGGTGAATAACCATCAAAGTCACTAATTTCGCTAACATTGCCATTTAAGTCCTCAGATCTCTGCGTTGTCTTTGTCCCACTTAACTTTGTTCATCTTCTGCACCAATATTATGGCGATAACCTTCCAAGTTCCGTCAACAGTACTCGCGATTATATCTCACGGCTCTGTGTCTGACACATCGACGACTTACAATATGCTATTGAGAAGACGTTTTTCTCTTCTTCTCCAGCAATCTTCAGTGCAACATGACAAGCGCAATCGTGAGATTACTTTGTCTCTTCTGCATTGTTGCACAGATCTTTGCTCTTCCGCCTCACATCCCTAACGCCATCGAGAATCTTCCAACCGCAAATGCTCCTGCAACGAGTAAGGAGCTCACACTCGCGGATCACTATGGAGGAAAGGATCCGGAAGTCAAAGCATCCGACACCAAGGACCCACAAGAAGAGGGATTTCCAGACAAACTCCTTGGACTATCAAAGGGGCTTGCTAAAGCAGGCGTCAGTTTTTGCTTCATTCTAGCTTTCCTCGCCGCGATAGACTATGGTGCCCGATTCGCTAAGGACTGGATTCCCAAGGTGGTCAATTTCTGGAAAGAGAAAACTGACTCGTATCTCGACGGTAATGAAGCTGGTTTAGTGGGTACCGTAGTTCCAACGAACGAAGAGGGGATATACATAAGCAAAGGCCAAATCGATCCGTTTTTGGATCTTTCGATCTTGGACTGGGATCTTTTGTGTGGGAAAAAGGATGCGGACTATGTGAAACCAGATGACACTCCGGAGACACGGAGGAACAGGAGACATAGAACTTTATCTTGGATCCAAGGGAATGCACCGTATGAATATTGATTGATACTATTACTGTTTGACTACTCTTCTACGAAATATGTGGAAAATT
>Ga0335073_10001898_pt1 | contig 28358 bp, 30 predicted proteins | sample Lox_Sample_22_FD_207093 | JGI IMG/M metagenome (GOLD analysis project Ga0335073, IMG submission 207093) | Soil microbial communities from Loxahatchee National Wildlife Refuge, Florida, United States - Lox_Sample_2.2 | ecosystem: Environmental > Terrestrial > Soil > Wetlands | place: USA...
GGCTGTCGGCCAGCAGCGGCAGCGGCTCCAGATGACGGCCTGCGCTGTCCTCCAGTGCCTGCCCGGCGAGCCGTGCGTTATAGCGCGCGCCGCAGCGCGCGCAGCCGAGAATCTCGCGCTCCAGGGTGCCGTCAGCCAGTGACGCGCCGCACTGCGCGCAGGCGTCCCGGTAGGCATAGAGCGTGCCGCGAACCGCGCAGACGACTACGGCGACGCCGTCGGCTGACGCACTGACCGGCCGGGAACTCGGCGGCCCGATATTCGGCAGTGGTACCCAGGAGCCGCCGTTTCCGGTCTGAAGATGCTCGTCGGGCGGATGTTTATCGGTCGGGCGCTTGCCGATCTGCAGAAGGGCCGGCGCCGGCGCCGCCGTCATGCCTTCCACCACCACCTCTGCCACCTCAGGCGCGGCGTCGCGGACGGCCGTGCTGATGGCGAGCTCAACAGTGACGGTGGAGGACGGGCACCCGTGACAGCTGCCTTCGAGCCGGAGGCGGGCCGCGCCGTCAGTGACACCCAGGTACTCCACACCGCCAGCATGCGAGCCCAGGTACGGCCTGACCCGGTCGAGCGCGCGCTGAATCCTGGCATCGACGTCCAGCGGGTGCAGGCCGTGCAGCAGGAGGAGGCTCTCCACCAGCGGGTCGTCGGCCAGCCTGGCGAGCATCTCGTCCCCGGCCGGGCCCTGCGCGCGCAGCACCGTGACGATCTGCGCCAGGCCGTCGCCGTACAAGCCAACCAGCAGTCCGACCAGCTCCTCGGCGGCCGGCGCCGCGGCGCCGAACCCGCCCGAGGTCAGCGCGCCGAGCAGTTCCTCCACTCGCGCGCTGACCGCCTGGACGCTCGTCATGTGGACAGGATGGCTGCCATCGGCGAATGCACCTTCTGCAGCGCTTTGCCGTTGCCCAGGTACATGTGAACGCCGCAGGGCAGGCACGGGTCGAAGCTTCGCACCGCGCGCATGATGTCGATGCCCTTGAACTTATCGGGCGGGTTCTCCTCGAAGATCGGCGTGTTCTGCACAGCGTCCTCGTACGGGCCCGGCGTGCCGTAACTGTCACGGACACTGGCATTCCACGGCGTCGGCGGGTACGGATGATAGTTGGCGATCTTGCCGCCCCGGATCACCATGTGATGCGACAGGACACCGCGAACGGCCTCGGTGAAGCCGCAGCTGTTCGCTTCGTCCGGCACGTTGAACGGCTCCCAGGTCTTGGTGTGCCCGGCGCGCAGCTCAGCGAGTGCCTTCTCCATGAAGTGCAGCGCGCAGGCGGCGGCGTAAGCCTGGAAATAGGTGCGGGCCCGGTCCCGCTCGATCGCGTTCGACAGCGGCGCGCCACTGGAGTCAGTCGGGATCTTCCACTCGAACGTCACCTCGGGCCTGGTGACGGTGCGCGGCAGGTTGATCAGCACGCTGTGACCGGTCGACTTCACGTAGCCGAAGTCGACCAGGCCGCCCTGCGCGGTCGCCCACAGCCTCGCGATCGGGCCCCCGCCGGTGTCGGCGGCCAGATGGTTCTCTCCGTCGAACCAGCGCGGGGACATGACCCAGCTGTACTTGTCGTCGAAGTTCCGCTTGGCCGGCCGCGGAATCGTGTGCTGGTTCCACGGGTGCCTGCGGTCCACCGGGTTGCCCAGGGGGTCGCGAGTGACGAACATCTCCTGGTCTTCCCAGTCCTCGTAGTACGAACTGCCGAGCAGAATGCGGATCCCGAGGTTGATTTCGACCAGGTCGTTGGTCAGCAGCTGCCCGTCCCTGATCACGCCGGGGCTGACGAACATCTTCCGGCCCCAGTCGGTCATGTGGTCGTACCGGAAGTCGCAGTACTCCGGGTCGTTCAGGCTTCCCCAGCAGACCATGTCGGCGCGGCGGCGGCCGACCTCCTCGTAGCCAGGGAGCGCGGCGTAGAAGAAGTCGAACAGGTCGTCGTGCATCGGAACGACGCGCTTCATGAACTCCACGTAGCGCATCAGCCTGGTCAGGTAGTCGGTGAACAGCTGCACCGTCGGCGTGGTGCCGACGCCGCCCGGATAGAGCGTGGAGGGGTGCACGTGGCGGCCCTCCATCAGGCAGAACATCTCCCTGGTGGACCGGGACACCTGCAGCGCCTCGCGGTAGAACTCACCCTGGAGCGGGTTCAGCGACCGCATGATGTCGCCGATGTACTTGTAGCCGTGGTCCGCGGCATGCGGCGCCTCGGTGCGGTTGGCCAGCTCGAGGACGCCGGGGTTGGTCTCGCCGACCATCCGCTCGCAGAAGTCAACGCCGACCAGGTTCTCCTGGAAGATGTTGTGGTCGAACATGTACTCGGCGGCCTCGCCGAGGTTGATGATCCACTCGCCCAGGTGCGGCGGCCGGACGCCGTAGGCCATGTTCTGGTTGTAAACCGAGCACGTGGCGTGGTTGTCGCCGCAAATGCCGCAGATACGGCTGGTGATGAAGTGCGCGTCCCTGGGGTCCTTGCCCTTCATGAAAATGCTGTAGCCGCGGAAGATCGACGAGGTGCTGTGGCACTCGACCACCTTCTTCTGGCCGAAGTCGATCTTCGTGTAGATGCCCAGGCTGCCAACGATTCTGGTGATCGGATCCCAGGCCATCTCGACGACGCCTGTGCTGTCCTCTACCGCAGTCATATCGAGTTCCTTCTTCCGCGTGCGGAGCCGCAAGCCAGGCATGCCGCCTGGCGACACGGTGCGTCGTGAGTCACCAGGTCTGCTTGTAACCAGTCAGAAGCTCGTCGCCCTTCTTGCGCCACTTGGGCTCTTCGTCGGCGGTCTTCGCAGTGAAGCCGCGCAGCGCCCGGATCACCGTCCCGTACAGGCTGCTCGCGGCCGTCGACACCCGGGCGCCCGGCGGCTCGTCCATGAACGGCATGAACTTGTCCGGGAAGCCAGGCATCGTGCATGCGATGCAGATGCCGCCGACGTTCGGGCAACCGCCGACGCCGTTGATCCAGCCGCGCTTGGGCACGTTGCATTTGACGACCGGACCCCAGCAGCCGAGCTTGACCAGGCACTTCGGCGAGCCGTACTCGCTGGCGAAATCACCCTGCTCGTAGTAGCCCGCGCGGTCGCAGCCTTCATGGACGGTCGCGCCGAACAGCCATGTCGGCCGCAGCGCTTCGTCCAGCGGGATCATCGGTGCCGCGCCTGCCAGCTGATAGAGCAGGTAAAGAATGGTCTCCGACAGGTTGTCCGGGTGGATCGGGCACCCCGGCACGCAGACGATCGGCAGCCCCGCCTTCGACCGCCAGTCCCAGCCGAGGTAATCAGGCACTCCCATGGCGCCGGTCGGGTTGCCGGCCATCGCATGGATGCCGCCGTAGGTCGCGCAGGTGCCGACCGCGAGGATGCCAGTTGCCTTCGGCGCCAGCCGATCCAGCCACTCGTTGGTGGTCATCGGCTGGCCGGTCGCCGGATTGTTGCCGAAGCCGCACCAGTAGCCCTCGGGCTTGATCGCCTCGTTGGGGATCGAGCCTTCGACGACCAGGACGAACGGATCGAGTTCACCGCGGTCGGCCTTATGCCACCACTCGATGAAGTTGTCTGCGCCGGTCTCCGGGCCGCATTCGAAGTCGATCAGCGGCCAGTGCACCGCGACCTTCGGGAGCCCGGGCAGCGCGCCGAGCGCGATCTCCTCGATGCTCGGCTGGGTGGCCGCGGTCAGCGCGACGGAGTCCCCGTCGCAGCCGAGACCGCCGTTCATCCACAGGATGTGAACCACTGGCTCGCTGGCGTCAGTCTGTGTATCAGTGGTCATGACGAGGCCATCTCCTGTCTGTTGGGACGGCTAGATGCTGGCCGGGCGGATTGCTGGCCGGGCATGGCCCGGTGGGTGCGGTCACGACGACCGCCTGCGCAATGAGTAGCTGTGCAAGCAGCAGAAAGTGAGAGCTTCCCCCGCGCCCGCAACGAATACCCGGCCGCCGGGGCGGATATGAGCGCCCCGCGAATTCCCCCTGCGCGCGAGCGTAACAGCCAGGTGAACGGCAACGGCGAGTGCGTGACGGGGACGCAATGGCTCACAACGCACCTCGCCTTCGGTGCCGTGCGGACGGTCGCAATGCTAGACCTGCGACTACCCGCCGACAAGACTAAAGAGTCAGTTCACTGGACAGAAATGTCCGCTGACTTAGATCACGGTTTGGCCAAACCCTGCCAATAACCGCATCCTTGCCGGACACCTTTGGAACCAGACGCGCCAGGCCTAGCGCCGGCCGCAGCGCACGCCGCCCCTGCGAACTGCCGCGTCCGGGGTGGCCGTTCCCGCGCTGACCACGTAGATTTGGTCGCAACCCCGGGTGCCGCACCAAGGGGTGGCGGCCAGAGGGAGACGGAGCGGTGGCGGAGCCCAGCTATGGACCCGCGGGGACCCCGATCGAGGTAGTTCCTGTCGTCGTGTTGTCCCAGGTGTTCCCCGCGCGGCCGTCGTCGATCCCCGACATCAGGGACTTCGTGCGCCGGTGCCTGGCCGAATCGCCGCTGACCGAAGAAGGCACTCGCGAGGTTGGCGAGACGGTCTTCCGGGCGCTGCTGGATGCCGCCGGGCCGACCGGGTCCATCCAGGTCGCGTTTCGCATCTTCCCCGAGCACGTCGAGGTCGACGTCCTGCACTCAGACACCGCGATCCAGTCACCAGTGACGCCTGGCCCGCCGGTCAGCTATGCACTGCCAGCTGCGGCTGGGTCGCCGACCAGTGCCGGGCCGGCCACACCTGTCCGGCCGGGGCCTGGCGGCCGCGCAGCCGCTCCGCTGCATGCGGTACCCGACTCTCCCGCTCAGGTCGCTTCGCGTGCGCCGGCCGCAGGGAAGGCCACGCCGGAGACGTTCGCCGAGTGGATGTCGAGCGCGCTTCGGCGGGAAGGGCTCACGCAGGAAGCCGCCGCCCGTCAGCTCGGCGTTTCGGTAAAGACAGTCAGCCGTTGGGTAGGCGGCGCCACCGAGCCCCGGATGCGCGATCTGCGCCGGATCCAGGAAGTGTTCGGCGAGCTTCCGCTCCCCTGATTATTCCGGGAAATGGTCATAGCTGTCTAAGCGGATCACTGGACGTCCCCCCACTTGTGTCCTACCGTTCAGCTATGCCGATGCAGCCCGGAAGGCACGACTTCGGCCCTGACGCAGGCCGGATAACGTTACGGACCCACCGCGACGGAATAGCTGCTCAAGCCGGTCACGACCTGACCATCGAGGCCGCCCGGTGGAGCGGCCACATCGTGCTGGCGGCGAACCTGACCCCGGTGAGCCTGGAGGTCAGAGTCGATATGGGCGCGCTGGTGGTGCGGGAGGGCTCGGGTGGCATCAAGCCGCTGACTGACCGCGACAAGCGAGAGATCGCGGTGACCGCCCGTAAAGTCCTGTCGGCCGACCGCTATCCGGAGCTGACGTTCATTGCGACGTCCTTCGAAGTCGGCCCGGACGGCGCGAGCGGTACGATCTCCGGGACGCTCAGCATGGCGGGCCAGTCGAGACAGCAACAGCAACTGCGGGTGAGCGAGACTGGTCCCGGCCGATACCGGGCCACCACAGCCGTGCGGCAGACGGACTTCGGCGTCAAGCCTTACTCCGGCTTCCTGGGCGCCCTCAAAGTATCCGATCAAGTCGATGTAGAGGTCGAGCTCGACCTGGGCGAGGCTGCCGGCGAGGAGCCAGCGGGATGACGACACCGCAAGACCCCCTGGTCAGCATCCTGTTCGACGGCAGAGAGCAGCCGGCGGCGGACTTCGCCGAGCAGGCGGCGGCTGTCGCGGCAGCCTGCCACCAGATGGCAGTCAGGTTCCATCAGGGGGGCAAGCTCGTCGTCTTCGGCACCGGCGGGGCGAGTACCGACGCGCAGCACGTGGCCGTCGAGTTCGTCCATCCGGTCATCGTCGGGAAGCGCGCGCTGCCCGCTATCTCGCTGACCTCCGATGCGGCAACCGTGACCGGCATTGCCGCTCGCAGCGGGATGGCTGCGATCTTCAGTCACCAGTTGCGCTACCTGGCAACGCCAGCTGACATCGCGCTGGGCATCGCCGCTGACGGAAACTGCGCCAGCGTGCTAGCCGGCCTGCTCACCGCGAACGAACTGGGAATGCTGACGATCGCGCTGGTAGGCGGGGACGGCGGCGCCATCGCCGCGTGCCCTGCCGTCGACCATGTGCTGGTCACCCGGTCACCGGATCCGCGCATCGTCAAGGAACTGCAGGTGACTGCTTACCACGTGCTGTGGGAACTAGTACACGTGTTCTTCGAGCAGCCGGGAGTGCTGGCACCGGGGGTGGTCGCGAGATGAGGCCTGGTTACGGCGTTCCTGACTGTCCCGGCGAGGTGTGCATTACCTGCTCTGACACGGCAGTCGAGGTCACAGTCGTCTGCCTGCTCCGTGACGGGCTCGCGCTCGTCGACACCGGCCAGGGCATCGAGGAGGTCAGCGTTGCCCTCGTCTCAGCCTCGGTCGGCGACACGATCCTGGTGCACGCCAAGGAAGCGATAGCAGTGGTACCGGCATGACGAAGGTCTCGGGGAACGGGAATGCGCCCGCGGCGCCCGCAACCGGCTCGATCGAGTCGCTCTATCCGTTCCTCTATTCCGGTACGAGCGATGTGTCCGCCGTCCTTGAGCAGGTCCGCCAGTCGACGGTTGCCAAGGTGGCAGAGATCGCGGGCCTGCGCCGGATGGTGCGGGACACCGACGGCGCCCGGTTGCGAGCCTGCGCACGAGAGATGGCCGGCCGGTTCGCGGCGGGCGGCCGGTTGCTGGCCTTCGGTAACGGCGGCAGCGCAACCGATGCGCAGCAAGTGGCCACGCTCTTCCTCAATCCCGGCGGGGCTGCCAGGCCGTTGCCCGCGCTCAGCCTGGCCAGCGACGCGGCTGTGCTGACCGCGCTCAGCAACGACATCGGGGTCGACGTCGTCTTCGCCAGGCAGGTCGCAGCGTTCGGCGGGAAGAACGACATTGCCGTGGGCCTGTCGACCAGCGGCAATTCCGACAACCTGGTGCGCGCATTTGACGAGGCCAGCAGGCGCGGCATGCTGACTGTGGGTATCGCTGGCTACTCCGGCGGCAAGATGGCCGAGCTGGATAGCATCGACTATCTGTTCGTCGCGCCCTCCACCTCCGTGCACCGCATCCAGGAAGCCCAGACCACGATCTACAACGTCCTCTGGGAACTTTGTCAGGACGAAATCGGTGCCGGAACCGGGCCGCGCAGCTCAGCGGCAGCGGCGGCGCCATGACCGGCCAGCTGCTGATCGCGGGTGTGGGCAACATCTTCCTCGGCGACGACGGGTTCGGCGTGGAGGTGGCGAACCGGCTCGCCGCCGGGGAACTGCCCGACTGGGTCCGGGTAGCTGACTACGGGATCGCAGGCATGCACCTGGCCTACGACCTGGCCGGCTACAGTTCCGCGATCCTGATTGACGCGACCGCGCGCGGCGGCGCACCGGGCACTATCTACCTGATCGAGCCGGACCTGGCCAGCGAACCGGCCTCGCCGGACGGTGCAACGGACGCGGTGGCCACCAGCCCGCTATTCAACGCCCATGGCATGCAGCCTGACGTCGTCCTCAGCATGCTCGGCCTGCTCGACGAACAGGCCCGGCAGATTCTCGTCGTCGGCTGCGAGCCCGCCACCGTTGACTACGGCATCGGGCTCAGCGAGCCGGTGTCGGCAGCGGTTGACGAGGCAGTTCGCGTAGTACTGGACCTCGTCGCAACGGCGGCTGAATCCGATGATCACCAGCTAGCCACGAAGGAGTGGGCCCATGTGCCTCGGGATTCCCGGTGAGGTGATCGAGTTCCTGCCTGACCAGACGGACCTTGCCAGGGTCGACGTCAGCGGCGTCAGGCGCGTGATCAATGTCGGCCTCCTCGCGGACGAGAAAGTCGAGCCGGGCGACTGGGTGCTCATCCATGTCGGTTTCGCGCTGTCGAAGATCGACGAGGCCGAGGCTGCCGCTGCCCTTCAGTTCCTCGAAGGGATCGGCCAAGCCTACGAAGACGAGCTCGCCGCGCTTGCCGAGTCCCGGATCGAGTAGGCAGGCCTGATCGAGTAGGAGCAGCGATGAAATTCGTCGATGAGTTCCGCGACGCCGATAAGGCGCATGCACTCGCGGCCAGGATCGCGGCGCTCTGTGAGCCCGGCCGGCAGTACAAGCTCATGGAGGTGTGCGGCGGCCACACCCACACCATCTACAAGCACGGCCTTGAGGATTACCTGCCCGAGCAGGTGACGCTCGTGCACGGCCCGGGCTGCCCGGTCTGCGTGATTCCGATGGGCCGGGTCGACGACGCGATGGCACTGGCCAGCGAGCCCGATGTGATCATGACTTCGTTCGGGGACATGATGCGGGTGCCTGGCAGCAACGGCTCGTTCTTCGATGCCAAGGCGCGCGGTACCGACATCCGGATGGTCTACTCGCCGCTGGACTCGCTGAAGATTGCCCGGCAGAACCCCGACAAGCGGGTGGTGTTCATGGCGATCGGGTTCGAGACGACCGCTCCGTCCACCGCGATGACGGTTCTGCGCGCCGCGGCCGAAGGCTTGACGAACTTCTCGATCTTCTGCAATCACGTCACGATAATTCCTGCCATCAAGGCCATCCTCGATTCGCCTGACCTCCGACTCGACGGCTTCATCGGGCCCGGTCACGTGTCCACGGTGATCGGCTGCCGGCCGTATGAATTCATCGCCCGTGACTACGGCAAGCCCGTCGTCGTTGCCGGGTTCGAGCCGCTTGACATCCTGCAGTCGATCTACCTGCTGATGCTGCAGCTGGCGAGCGGGGAAGCGACAGTCGAGAACCAGTACTCGCGCGTGGTTCCGTGGGACGGGAACCCGGTCGCGCTCCGCGCGATCGGGCAGACCATGGAACTGCGGCCGTACTTCGAGTGGCGTGGTCTCGGGTTCATCTCACACTCGGCACTGAAAGTCCGCGAAGAGTTCGCTCGGTTCGATGCCGAGACTCTGTTCCCTGTTCCGGGCGTGCGGGTTGCCGACCCGAAGGCGTGCCAGTGCGGCGAGGTGCTCAAGGGCGTGCTCAAGCCGTGGGAGTGCAAGGTATTCGGCACCGCGTGCACGCCGGAGACGCCAATCGGCACCTGCATGGTCTCCCCGGAAGGCGCGTGCGCTGCGTACTACAACTACGGCCGCCTGACCCGGCAGCGCGTCCGGGAAGCGAGTACCTCATGACCGCGCCGCACGACAGCCCCGCTAGCGCGGGCTGGGTCGAGGAGGCCCTGCGCGAGCACGAGAAGCAAGCCCGGTACGAGCAAACCCGAGACGAGCAGCTGCTCGGCGAGCGCGAGGGGACGAGGTTCGAGCATCGCGGTTCGCCGCAGCCGTTGCCGGGGACGGTGCGCGAAGAACTCGTGCTGGAACGCATTGACCGCGCCCGCCGGGCCCGCCCGCGGGTCAAGGAAGACCGCATCACGATGTCGCACGGGGCCGGCGGCAAGGCCACGCAGACGCTCATCGAAGCAATCTTCCTCGACACGTTCCGCAACCCGCTGCTCGAGCCGCTAGAAGATGCGGCCAGGCTGGCGGTCAGCGGCGTCCGGCTGGCGATGACAACCGACTCTTACGTCGTCAAGCCGTTGTTCTTCCCCGGTGGCGACATCGGCGATCTCGCCGTGAACGGCACTGTCAACGACCTGTCGATGGCTGGGGCCGTGCCTGCGTACCTGTCGGCCGGCTTCATCCTCGAGGAAGGATTCCCGGTCGCCGACCTGGCCAGGATCGCCGCGTCCATGCAGGCCGCCGCCGCGAGAGCCGGAGTGCAGGTGGTGACCGGCGACACCAAGGTGGTAGAGAAAGGCAAAGCCGACGGCTGCTATATCAACACCGCCGGTCTCGGCCTGATCGAGCACGACATCGACCTCGGCGTCGCCCTGGCCCGGCCAGGCGACGTCATCCTGGTCTCCGGCCCGATCGGAGATCATGGCATCACGATCATGCTGGCTCGCGGCGAACTGGACATCGAAGCCGATATCAGTTCAGACACCGCGCCGCTGAACGGCCTGGTCGCCAGCTTGCTGGCGGCAGCACCCGGAGTCCGGGCGCTACGCGACGCCACCAGGGGCGGCGTTGCCACGATCCTCAACGAGATCGCCGCCGCGGCCAGCGTCGGGGTAGTAGTCACTGAGGACGACATCCCGGTCCGCGCGCAAGTACGCGGAGCGTCTGAGCTCCTGGGTATCGACCCTATGTACGTCGCCTGCGAGGGACGGCTGGTTGCAGTCGTCAGCCCAGAGGATGCCGGCCAGGCCCTGACGGCATTGCGAGCGCACCCGCTGGGCGCGGACGCGGCAGCAATCGGCGTCGTCACTGCGGGGCCAGCCGGCATTGTCCAGCTCAAGACCGCCTTCGGCGGCACCCGGATCGTCGACCTGCTGGTCGGCGATCCGCTACCGCGGATCTGCTGATCCGCCGGCCACACCGGGAGAGACAACCAGAGTGCACGAACTCGCCATCACCGAGGGCCTCGTCGACGCGGTAAGCGACCGGCTGCCAGGTCAGCGGGTCATCTGCGTCAAGCTCGAGATCGGCGCGCTGTCCGGCGTCGTCGCTGATTCCGTGCGGTTCTGCTTCGACCTGGTCACCGAAGGAACCAAGCTGGAAGGGGCCAAGCTGGAGATCTCCCAGCCGCCCGCGGTCTGTCATTGCCGCATCTGTGACAGCAACTTCGAACCGGACGGGCCGATTGCCATCTGTCCGTGCGGGAGCGCCGAAGTGGCCGTGCTGGCCGGCCAGGATCTGAAGATCACGTCAGTGCAGGTGGCCTAGACATGTGCGGAACATGCGGCTGCTCGTCCGACGTCCGGATCACGTCGCTGCATCACTCGCACGACGGCCACGAAGCAGGCCATGTGCACCTGCCAGACGCGGCGCAGGCCGGCCGTACCATCCAGCTTCAGCAGAAAGTGCTCGCCAAGAACGACCAGCTCGCCGCCGCAAACCGGCAGTGGCTGACTGACCGGGGCATTCTTGCCGTGAACCTGATGAGTTCACCGGGCTCGGGCAAGACGACGCTGCTGGAGCGGACGACCAAGGACCTGGCCGGGAAGATGTCGATCGCGGTGATCGAGGGCGACCAGGAAACGGCACTTGACGCTCACCGCATCGAGGCGGCTGGCAGCCCCGTTGTCCAGATCAACACCGGAGCCGGCTGTCACCTGGACGCGGAGATGGTCCGCAGCGCCCTGCGCAGCCTAGACCCGCGGAGCGGATCCATCGTCGTCATCGAGAACGTCGGCAATCTGGTCTGCCCGGCGCTCTTCGACCTTGGCGAGGCTGCCAAGGTCGTGCTTGCCTCGGTGACGGAGGGCGCAGACAAGCCGCTGAAGTACCCGCATATGTTCCGGCAGGCTGACCTGGTCCTGCTCAACAAGACCGACTTGCTGCCGTACGTGGATTTCGACGTCCGGCAGTACTCCTCAGACCTGCGCCGGGCGGCGCCAGCCGCCATGCTGCTGCAGCTGTCTGCCACGACCGGCGAAGGGATCCAGGGCTGGTACGACTGGCTGCGGCGGCGTATCCCGCCCCCGCCCGAGTAACAGCACGCGCCGCGCCCGAATAAGGCCAGTCAGCGCAGGTCGCGGGCCCCGGCGACAGCTGCCTGTCCCAGGCTGATCCCGCCGTCGTTGCACGGCACCCGGCTATGCAGCAGCACCCGGAATCCGGCCTCCTCAAGCCCGGCCACCACCCGGCCGGTCAGCAGCAGGTTCTGAAAAACCCCGCCGGACAGGGCGACAGCTGTGAGCCCGGACTGCTCGCGCAGCCGCGTGCAGATAGCCACGATCGCCGCCGCGACGCCATTGTGGAACCGGGCTGCGATCACCGGCGGGGCGACGCCGGCGATCAGCTCTTCCGCCACTGCTCCGACCAGATCGCTGGCGCGCACTCTCAGTCGGCCGTCCCGGCTGGAAACTGCTGCCGGGTAGCTGCCGCGCTCGGAGACAACCGCGAGCTGTTCGAGTTCGATCGCAGCCTGGCCTTCGTAATTGATCGAGTCGCGCACGCCGATCAGCGCGGCGACCGCGTCGAACAGCCGCCCTGCGCTGGATGTCAGCGGCGAATTGATCTCGCGCGCCATCATCGCGAGCATCGCTGCCCAGTGCCGTTCATTGCGCTGCAGGACTGCTAGACCGGCAGGCGGACCCCCCGGATAGCAAACGGCCAGGTAAGCGGCCGCCATCCGCCAGGGCTGCCTGATTGCCGCGGCCCCGCCCGGCATCGCAACCGGGTCCAGCCACCCGGCTCGCTCGAACCCAGCAAGATCCGCGATCAGGAACTCGCCGCCCCAGATGGTCCCGTCAGTGCCGTAACCGGTCCCGTCGAACGCCACGCCGATGACCGGTCCGGCCTCCCCGTTGTCAGCCAGGCAGGCCGCGATGTGCGCGTGATGGTGCTGCACGCCCAGCAGCTCGACGCCAGCAAGCTCCGCGGCGTACTTGGTCGACAGATAGTCGGGATGCAAGTCATGCGCCACCAGCTCCGGCTGCACGTCGAACAGCCGCCGGAAGTGCTCGATGCCCTCAGTGAAGGACCGCAGCGTCTCGGCATTTTCCAGGTCACCGATGTGCTGGGAGACGAACACCCGGTCCTGCTTAGCCAGGCAGAAGGTGTTCTTCAGTTCCGCGCCGCAGGCCAGCACCGGCCGGCGGAATCTGAACCTGACCGTTACTGGATCCGGAACATAACCACGGGAACGGCGGATGACCGACTCGCCGCCGGTGAGCGCGCGCACCACCGAGTCGTCGGTCCTGATGTGAATCGGCCGGTCGTGCATCAGGTACGCGTCGGCGATGCCGGCCAGCCGCTCCAGGGCATCACCGTCGGTGAACGCGATCGGCTCATCGGAGACATTGCCACTGGTGGCTACGATCGGCCTCGCCACGGCTGACAGCAGCAGATGGTGCAGTGGCGTGTACGGCAGCATCAGCCCGAGCTGCCGGTTACCCGGAGCGACGGCTGGGGCGACGTACTCGTCAGCAGCAGGCAGCCGGGGCAGCAACACGATCGGCCGCCGTGCGCTGACCAGCAGCCGCGCTGCGGTCTCGTCCACCTCGCAAAGCATGCGGGCAGCTGTAAGGTCGGGCACCATCAGCGCGAACGGCTTATCCTCGCGGTGCTTGCGCGCGCGAAGCGCGGCCGCCGCGGCCGCGTTTCCGGCGTCAACGCTGAGGTGATATCCCCCGAGGCCCTTGACAGCGACGATCTTGCCGGTGCAGAGCAGCTCGGCCGCCGCCCGGACGGGATCGCTGCCGGGCAGCTTCGTCCCGTCTGCCGCTGCCAGCGACAGGCGCGGGCCGCAGGCCGGGCAGCATATCGGCTGGGCGTGGAAACGGCGGTTGGCCGGGTCGTGATACTCGGCCGCGCACCGCGCGCACATGGCAAAGCCGCTCATCGTAGTGAGCGGCCTGTCGTAAGGCACGTCACGCACGATGGTGTAGCGCGGGCCGCAGTTAGTGCAGTTGATGAACGGATAGCGGAACCTGCGGTCGGCCGGGTCTGCGAGCTCGCGCAGGCAGTCCGCGCAGGTTGCGGTATCTGCCGCGATCAGCGTGCGGCGCTGGCCGTCGGCCTGGCTCGGCGCGATGACGAAGTCAGCGGAGCCGGTCACGGCAAGGCCAGTCACGGCGACGCGCTCAATCCTGGCGAGCGGCGGCGCCTCTTGCTCGATCAGCGTCAGAAATCTGGCGACAGCTTCAGGGCTTCCCTCGACTTCTGCGAACACGCCATCGGCGTCATTACCCACATGTCCGCCGAGCCCGAGGCTAGTGGCGAGCGAGTAGACGAACGGCCGGAAGCCAACTCCCTGAACTACGCCCTCGACCCGAATCCCGGTCCTGACGCGATCGCCCACCAATCCAGTGTGACCGCGGCGCGGCAGCCGCGCACGGACTGCCGCTAATGCACGCCCTCAGGCTCGCGGCGGCGCACGGCCCGGCCGGTGGGCTCCGCGACAGCGACCAGCAGCCGGTCGCCCGCCTGAACGACCGGGTCGTCCCCCACCCCGAGCATGAACTGCCCGTTGTGCACCAGGCCGAGAACGAGATCATCGCGCTTGTCTCTGACAGCGCTCAGCGTCCGGCCGACCGCGGTCGCATCAGCCTCGATCTCGCTGAGCCGGTGATGGCCGGACCCGACCAGTTGCGCGAGCATGTCACCGGCGTGCGGCGCCTCCAGGCTCTTTGCCAGCGTAGAGGCGATCAGGGCGTGCGCCGAGACCACCTGGCCAACACCCAGATCAGTAAGGGCCTCCCGCACCGCCGGGGAGCTGATCAATGCTGCCGTCTCCAGCCGCGGCGCGAGCTTGCGGACCAGAACCGCGCTGACGAGCACATCGCCGTCCGACTGACCGGTAATCAGTCCCTGCTCCGCGCCGTCCGGCTTGGCTGCCTTCAGGACGGTCTCGTCGGTCGGGTCGCCGCGAACCAGATGAACCTCAGGCGGGATGCTTACCGGGTCGATATCGGCGACCAGCACGACCGGGATCCCGGCTGCGGCCAGCTCGGCCAGTATCGCCGGCACCGCGTCGTTCATGCCGATCACCAGCCGGTAACGGCCCTCAGGGAAGTGGCTGCGCATGCCCAGGATCCTCCGTATTCCAGCCGCTGCCACGTCACCGCTGGCAAGCGCGAACACCGCGGCCAGCAGCGGGATCGTGGTGAGCATGACGAGTGACGCGATCACGCGGCCTGCCGCGTTGCGCGGAGTAACGTCTCCGTATCCCACCGTCGTCGCGGTGGTGATCGCCCAGTACAAGCCCGTGCTGAACGGCAGCTGCTGAGTAGCCGCGAACGCACCGCCACCAGCCAGCACGCAGCCTGCGGCCGCGGCCAGCAGGATGGCGATGTGCTTCCTGTGGTGCGGGCCGAGCAGGCGGACTAGTAGCGCGAGCACGGATCAATCGTGCCGTATGGTTCGTCGTGCTACCGCCGCGTCACCACAGGTACCGGTATCGACTAGGTAAAGGGATGGTCACGCGGTAGTTAGCGCAGGCCGGTGAAGAGGTCGTCTTCCGGCACCGCAGCCCCAGTCGTGTCGGTGACCCGGACGAAGCTCTCCCGCCCGAAGGTCTGCGCGGCGATCTCTGGCGGCAGCTTGCTGAACCAGGACTCCTGGATCTGACTGGCGTGGGCGAAGAGGGCCTCACGCTTGCGCTCAAGCACTGGCCGGATATCCACGGTCGTGGTGATCCGCCGCTCTGCCTCCTCTGCCTGCCTGCGCTGTTCATCGGTGAACTCGCGCTCATCAGGCACGTCAAGACCGAGCTCGCGGAGCGCCTCCCACATCTTGCGCCAGTCGCTGCCGCGCATCGCAGTCTGGTAGAACTTGGCCGGGATGCCGGACCGCGCCGCGGCCGCCTGAGCCGCCCTCGCGGCGTGGACGTGGTCGGGGTGCTGGTAGAGGCCCTTGTCGTCGTAGGAGATCACGACCTGCGGCCGGTAGATCTCGATCAGTCCGCTGATCCGCGCGGCCACGACGTCCAGGGGCACGTTGCAGAACGCGTCCGGGAGGTCTTTGTACTCCCAGTCCGGCATGCCTGAATCGTGGTAGCCAAGGAGTTCCAGGCTGCTCACGCCGAGGATCTTGCAGGACTGCCGCAGCTCAGCCAGCCTCAGCTCGGCCACGGCTTGCTCGTCGTGACCGTCATCGCCCGGCTTAACCTGGCCTGGCGCATCCCCGAACTCGCCGTTGGTGCAGGTCACGACTACTGTCCGGACGCCCTGGTCAGAGTAAAGAGCGAGGACGCCGCCGGTGCTCGATGCCTCGTCGTCGGGATGAGCGTGCACGGCCATGAGGGTGAGGGTGTCAGCTGCCATGGCTGTAAGCCTGCCTCATTTCTTCGGTTAGCGCACAATCGGGCGGCCGGTGGTAAGCAGGAGGCATGGCTGCCGATGGCGACCCGGGCGCGCTGCTGAGGGAGGAGCGCCAGGAAGCGCTGGACCGGCTCGCGGCGCTGGAGCGAGACTTCAGCGCGATCGTTGAGGCCGCCGGGCAAGCTAACGCCGACGATGAGCACGACCCAGAGGGCGCCACGATCGCCTTCGAGCGCCAGCATGTCGCCGCCCTGCTCGACCAGGCGAGCCGCCAGCTAGCGGCGGTGGACGCGGCGATCGCGCGCCTCGAGGCTGGCCAGTACGGCCGGTGCGAACGGTGCGGCGAGCCCATCGCAGCAGCCCGGCTGGTCGCCAGGCCGACCGCGGTGACCTGCATTCGCTGCGCTAGCCGCCGGTCAGGCTGAGCTTTCCGGGTCGTCGGAGGCAGGCTCGGCACCAGGTGGCTTGTCAGGCGTCGGACTCTCAGGCACGGGCCGCTCGGGCACTTGCTGCGGCTCCCCGATCCGGGTGGGCAGCCATAGCGTGCCTAGCGTGCCCTGGGCTGCCCTGGTGCCGGACCGCCCGCCGCCCGGCCCGCGGAGAATCTGGGCGATCCCTACCGCGATGAGTGCCCCGCCAGCCGGTCCCAGGAGGTAAGCCCACCAGGACGTCCAGTTGCCGAGAACCAGGGCAGGCCCGAGCGACCGGACTGGGTTCATCGAAGCTCCGCTGACCGGCGCGCCGATCAGGCCGGCCAGCGCGATGTAGCCACCGACGCCGAAGGCGGCAACCGCCCCGAGCTGCTGGGCTCCGGACGCGGTACCGAGCACAACGCTGACCAGACCGGTTGTCAGCAGCACCTCCCACGCCAGCGCGGTCCATGTCGAGATACCGGGTCCTGGCAGGGTGAGCCCTGCGCTGCCCTGCTTGCCGACCAGACCGACCAGCAGCAATGTTGCCAGCACTGCGCCAGCCACCTGCGCCACGACGTAGAGCGGCACGCGGCGCCAGGGGAAGTCGCGGCGCAGCGCGAAAGCCACGCTGACCACGGGATTGAGATGTGCTCCCGACACCGCGCCCATGAACAAGATGATCGCCATGACCATCAGGCCCGGAGCGACAACGCGTGCCGGGCCCGGCACCACGTCACCGCCGAACCTGGCATTGACCATCCCGCCGCCCACAGCGACGGTGACGAGCAGGAATGTCCCGAAAAGCTCGCTGAACAGGCGACGCCATTCGTAGCTGGCGTCCCAGAAGTCGAACTGATGAGCAAAAACGTTCGGCTGGCCGATCGAACGGAGCGCGACGTCGACGTGCGCTGGTACACCTACCGAGGTGCCCTGAGGCTGACTGCTGATGCCTGCCTCCTTCTGTCCGATGCCGTGCAGGCGAGCTTACGACGGATTGAACCACTCCCGCGCTGCTAGCCCGCTCAGGCCATCCGGTCCAGAATCTCCTTGACCAGGTACATCTGCGTCTGCGGGTGCAGGAACGCCAGCCTGGCCACGGTTTCGCCATCCCAGAGAGTCGGCGGCGCGAAAGCTACCTGATCACCGAGCAGCTTGTCCGCCCACGCCGAGTACTCGGCGGCCTGCCAGCCGACCCGCCTGAATAGCACGACCGACAGCTCGGGTTCCAGCACGAGCTCGAGGTAGTCCCGCGCGGCGATCTCCGCTGCAGCCTGCCGGGCAAGGTCGATAGCTGACTCGATTGCCGCACTGTACTCGCGCACGCCGTGCACGCAAAGCGAGAACCACAGCGGCAGGCCCCTGGCCCGCCGGGTGAGGTGGTAAGCGTAATCGGTCGGATTCCACTCAGCTGGCTGCTCGTGGATGACATCGAGGTAGCCCGCATCTTGCTTATGGACGGAACGGGCTAGTGCCGGGTCGCGGTAGAGCAGCGCCGCGCAGTCGAACGGTGCGAACAGCCACTTATGCGGATCGACCACAAAAGAGTCCGCGTGCTCGATGCCGGCGTAGGCGGCCCTGACGCTCGGCGCGAACAGGCCCGCTCCGCCGTACGCGCCATCCACGTGGAACCACAGGTCGTAAGCGCGCGCCACGTCCGCCAGGCCGGCAATGTCGTCGATGATGCCGGCGTTCGTCGTGCCAGCGGTGGCAACCACGGCTGCCAGCGATTCGGGGTCACCGTCCGTGTCGATCGCGGCGCTCACCGCGGCGCCAGTCAGCCTGTGGTCCTCGGTAGGCACCACCAGCGGGTCCATCTCCAGCAGCCGGAGCGTGTTGCCTACCGACGAGTGCGAATCAGAGCCGACGACCACACGCCACCGCCTGCCGGGCACGCCCGACTTCCGCTTGGCTACCTCACGACCGACGGCAAGCGCAGACAAGTTCGCCGCGGAGCCGCCGGACACGAAGCAGCCACCCGCCCCGTCCGGCAATCCGGCCCGGTCTGCGATCAGCCTGAGAACCTGGTTCTCGGCATGAATCGCGCCCGCCGCTTCCAGCCAGGAGATGCCCTGGATCGACGCGCACGAAATGAGCATGTCGAACAGCAGTGACGCCTTGGTCGGCGCGGCGGGGATGAAGCCGAGGAAGCGCGGGCTGTCCGCGGAGATGACCGCGGGAGCAAGCATCGAGGTGTACACGCCGAGCACCTGGTCGGGGTTGTGCCCCTCCTCGCCAAGCAGCCCGGACAACGCGACGTCCAGCTCGGCCGGATCGCGCGAGCCCGAATCCAGCGGAACCGGATCAAGCCGCAGCCGGTTCTCCGCGTAGGCGAGCACGGACCTGATCATCATCTCGGTAGTGCGGTCCACGCTGTGCATGGCGGCAACCTAGCGCAGGATCTCGACCAGCAATACCCAGACGTTGAGGAGCCCGAAGATGATCGCCGCGAGCACGCTCGGGACTAGCCAGTAGAGCCCTCCGCCGGCCTGGGCCGCCAGTGTTGCCCCGGCGACCACCAGGCAGCCACAGCTCAGGACTGCGGGGAACACTGCGCCCACCATCCGGCGCCAGAGCGTGACTTCGTCGCCTCGCTCCGACTTCAGGTCAAGATAGAGCTGCAGGCCTCCGACCACCAGCCCGGTCGCCAGGAACTCCGCCGCGAGCGCGACCCTGCCTTGGCCAGGAGTGATCAGCAGCAGCGCGGCGATCAGCGGCGTGACGAACATGATGAGCGTCTGCGCGGCCCTGGTCGGCAGGCTCGGGAACTTCAGGATCTGCTTCAAGTTGATCGACACCGCGATGAACAGCAGCCCGGCCAGCGCGGCTGCGGCCGTGGCGACCGCTTCCCCGAAGCCAGACCAGTCGCTCGCCAGATATGCAGCGGTCACTGCGGCGCGCCCGGCGCGGCGCCGGGATCGTCAGTGCTGGCGTCCTCAGGGCGGCTGACCCAGGCCGAGAAGACTGGCAGCCCGTGCCACGACCCGGATCCTCCGCTGCCCGCGTCCGTGGTGATCGCGACGACCGCGTATGGGTGGGCGAACCGCAACTGCGCTTCGCGCCGCTGGGCCAATTGCCGCATTGCTAGTGCGCGCGCCACGCCAGTGGCTGCCGCTGCCTCGAAACCCGTCCGCGAGTACCGGGCCATCGCCGACTGCCTGGCCTGCCACGGGCCGGGCACGGGCGCAATCGCGTCAATGGCGGCCTGGAAGCCTAGTGCCGGGTCGCTCAGATCGTGCTGCGACGTCGCCGACCACGCGGGCAGCAGCGCGATGCAGCGATCGGACGCAGCGGTGACCTCGCGCACCAGCCACAACTCCCCCTCCCCGAGCGGCAGCTCGGCCAGATCCCGTCGGTCGACACGGGTCCCGGTCGCGTGCTTGATGCCGATCCGGTGGGCGGCGGCCAGCACTCGACTGGCCGGCACGTCCTGCGCAGCGGCGACTGAGACGACGAGCAGCCCGCCGAGCGCGCTAGCAACGTGCACGATCACGTCACCCGCGTCGGGCGTGACCGCGATGTACTGGGTGTGCCCGATTGCAGGCGTCCGCAGCACGTGGCTGAGCTGCGCCGCCCACGGACTGGTGCCCAGGCCGGCCGCCGGAGCCAGATCGAACGGGACCTCCCAGGACACCTTCGTGGCCAGCGCAGAGGCAAGAACCAGCTCCAGGCCGTCGTCCTGAATCGGGAAGCGGTCGATCAGGCCGAACGTGTGCTCGCGCACCCAGCGGTCCAGGCCGGCCTGGCCAGGCAGGTCCCCGGTGGTGACTTGCGGTGGCAGCCCGGCACGCCACCGCTCGAATCCGGCGCCGAGATCCGCACCGCCGGTGGTCCAGAGGGCGGCCGCGCTGGCAACCACCGGATGCGGATTGGCGAGCAGGCCGGCCGCGGCCGACGCGGCGCTGTGCACATCGCAGCCCAGCACCTCGCTCAGCGTGTCTCGATCCGTCCCGGTGCTGGCGGGCCCCGCAAGCGCCAGCAGCAGCCAGGCTCCCAGCGGCGAGGCGACATGGTGCGTCGCGCCGATGACCGCGTGCAGCCGTGCCGAGTAGGCAGCCACACAGTTGGCGATCAGGCTCGTCCGGCCAGTCGCAGCATCACCAGTCATAGGGCTAACTGTGCCGTACCCGGTCAGGCCGCGGAGGTCACCTTCGCTGTCACGTCCTCTGGCTCACCAGCGGGCTTGCGGTTAAGCCAGAAGAAGCTGAACACCCCGGCCACCAGGACCAGCGCCGCAGCAAGATACAGCGCCGCGTGCAGCCCCGACTCAAATGCGCTGTAAGCCGCCTGGATGACTTCCTGGACAAGCTTCGGCTGGCCAGCGCCTGCCGCTCCGCTCGCACCCGCGCTATGCCCGTTCGACGGCTCCAGCCCCGTTTCAACGCCGTTGATGACGATCTGCTGGATGCTCTTCGGCAAGCCCAGCGCCTGCAGGCGGGCGGCGATGTCGGCTGACAACCGGGCCGACACGAGCGCGCCCAGCACCGCCACGCCGGTAACCGCGCCTACCTCCCTGCTCGTGTTGGTCGCGGAGGCGGCCATCCCCGATCGCTCGGGTGGCACAGCGGACAGCGCGGACGAGGTCGCGGGCACGACCGTGCTGCCGACTCCGATACCGGTAACTGACAACGCAACGGCAAGCGCCAGGTAGCTGGGGTTCGGGCTGATCGTGAACGAAGTCAGCAACAGGCCCAGGGCGAACAGCAGGCACCCGGTAACGATCGACCACCGCGGGCCGACCGTTATCGTCCAGCGGGCGGCTAGCAGCGCGGCCACCGCCATCAGCACCATCATCGGCAGGAACACCTGAGCGATCTGGTAGCCGGTGTAGCCGACGACTTCCTCCAGGTACAGCGCCGTGAAGAAGAAGACGGCGAAAGTCGCGAAGTAGGCGCAGAAGGCCACGATGTTCGCCACCGCGAACGTCGGCACCCGGAGGAAGCGGAGGTCGAGCAGCGGATGCGCGGCCCTGCCCTCCCACCAGAAGAACCCGATAACGGCGAGGAAGCTCACGCAGAGCAGGGCGATAACCCGCGCTGACGCGAAGCCGGAGTTCTCGGCCAGGATCACTGCGAACGCAATGGCGGACAGTGCGACGGCTCCGAACGCCGTCCCGGCGCTGTCGACCCGGTGCGCATCGGGATCGGAGTTCTCCGGCAGGACCGCGAGCACGCCGACCAGGCCAAGCCCGCCGACGATCAGGTTGAACCAGAAGATCGCCCGCCAGGTCCCGAACTCGCCGATCAGGGCACCGCCGATCACCGGCCCCATTGCCAGGGCTACGCCAGACACGGCAGTCCAGACGCCCAGTGCCCTGGCCCTGATGCGCTCGTCGGTGTAAATGTGCCGGATCATCGACAGGGTGCCCGGCTCGCTGGCCGCCGCGCCGAAGCCCATCACGGCCCGCCCGGCGATCAGCACGCCAACATTTGGTGCCTCGGCAGACAGGACCGAGCCGGCACAGAAGATCACGATCCCGATGACCATGACGCGCTTACGGCCAAACTCGTCGCCGACCATGCCAAACCCGAGCATGGCGCCGGCGAATGTCAGGGCGTACGCACCGACCACCCACTGGAGCGCCGATACCCCCGCGTGCAACTGGGTCTGCACATTCCCGAGCGCGACGCTGACGACTGTGTTGTCGAGGAAGGTCAGGAACAGGACGACGCACAGTACAGCGAGGGCAAGGGAGCGGCCGCCGCGGATTGCGGTCGCCGCTTTTCCCTCCGAGACGCCTACGGGGCTGACCACTGACTAGGTAGCTGACTTGCAGGCGGCAGGCAGGCCTGACGTCTTGCCGGCATTCTCGATGGTCAGCAACCCGCAGAAGCTCGTCACGCCCACCTTCCAGGTCCCGTCCTCATAAACCGCCATTCCTGTCTGGTTCTTCAGCTCAGGAGTGCCGCTCACCAGGATCTCGTAGTCCACCGTCGCCTCGGTAGGCGAATTTACAGTGACATTTGTGACCTTAGCGGTGGCCAGCGCCGCTAGGCCAGAGCCTGACTGGCTCTTGATCACCGAGGCGAACTCCGGCCCGTCCTGCAGCAGCATGACGCGCTTGCTATCCGGGGTCTTGGCGCTGAAGAACGCTTCCCAGTTCGCGGTAATCGCGGCGGCTGCTGCGGCGTTGTTGCCGCTGCCGCCCGAGGACGTGGTTGCCGATGCCGCTGGCGACGTAGCCGGGGCTGACGTCGTTGCCGGGGCGGACGAACCCGCCGAGCTCGGGCTGCTGCCTCCGCAGGCCGCAAGGGTGGCGGTCAGCGCGACTAGCGCACTCGCCCCGATCAGCTGCGAGATGTGCCGGTGAGAATTCATACAGCAATCCTCCAACTGTCCTTCAGCCGGTGGCATTCCACCCTTGATCTGATCTTCTCGCACTTGTCGCCGGCCAGTTAGCCGCGAGGTGACGGCCATGTCATGCTGGACCGTGTAAAGCTTGCAGGGTGTCCGACCTTGAGTTGCTCCGCGGCCGCGTGCGCCAGTTCGCCGCTGACCGGAACTGGAGCCGGTATCACGATCCGAAGTCGGTGCTGCTGGCCCTCGTCGGCGAGGTCGGTGAACTCGCCGAGTTGTTCCAATGGCTGCCCGCCGGAGAAGCGGCCAAACTCGCCGAATCCGAGCCACTGCGGACCAGGGCGGCGGAGGAAATGTCGGACGTGCTGCTCTACCTGGTCTTGCTGGCCGATGTGCTGAAGGTCGATCTGGCTGCCGCAGCCAACGTGAAACTGGACGACAACGCCCGCCGCTACCCGCCAATACGCCCGGACGCGGGCGCCTAACTGCGGATCTGCTGCATCGGTCCGGTCCACCGGGCCAGTTCGGCGAGCAGCGCGGTCGCCGCGTCCTCCATGATCTGATTCGGCTGCAGCACCCGCTCGGAGTCCAGGAACTGCTGCACGAACGGGATATGCACGGCGTCGGCCATCGGCACCATCTTCAGCGCGGAAACGACCTGCTTGAGCATCTGCACTGCCCGCGTTCCGGCCGCGACGCCGCCATAGCTGACAAATCCCAGCGGCTTGTACAGCCACTCCTTATTCAGGTAGTCAATAGCGTTCTTGATTGCCGCATTGAACCCGTAGTTGTACTCGGGAACTACGAAGACATAGGCGTCACCGCGCTGGATCGTCGCGCTCCAGTCTTTGGTGTGCTGGTGCACATATTCCCCGAAACGGGGATGCTTGGGCTCGTCGAACATCGGCAGGTTTACCTCTGCCAGGTCGATCAGCTCCACGTCGAAACTGCCGCTCTTGACCGCCCGGTCCCGGAACCACGCCGCGACCGACGGGCCGACCCGGCCCGGCCGCGTGCTGGCAATGATGATCTGCAAGGTGGGATTGGTCACCGCGGTCCTCCGGTACTTGGCGAAGATCGAGCTTCGACATTACCCAGCACCCCACAAGGACTGAAGCTCCCGGTCCACACTCGCGGCTAGCGGCGCGATCGGCGCCAGCGCAGGCCGCGGCGGTACTGCCTGCGTTTGCTCGCACTGGGCCAGCGCGGCGCCGGTCAGGAACCGGGTGAGCTGCCCGTAGCTATGCCGGTCGTCACGGGCCATCCGGTGGTGGTGCATCCGCAGCGGCGTGTACAGGTACAGGCGGTCGCGGGCCCTGGTCACCGCCACGTAGAACAAGCGCTGCTCCTCTTCGAGCCCGGCCGGGGCGGTCAGTGCCATGTCGCTGGGCACAGCACCATCGACCAGCTGCGGCAGGTGGACGACCGGCCATTCCAGCCCCTTGGCCGAGTGCATGGTGGAGATCACCAGGTAGTCGTCGTCAAGGCGCGGCTTCCCCGCCAGGTCCGAAGCCGACACCGGCGGGTCCAGCGCCAGCTGGACCAGCGCGTCGTGCAACGACGGGCTGTCCGCCGCCGCATCGGCCAGCCGCTGGAGGTCGGCGAGTCGCACGGCCGCGTCTGCGTACCGTGCCGCCAGCGGCTCATGCAGCGCGGCCAGGATGGACGCCGCCCGGTCCGCTGTCCGCTCGTGCCCAGCTGCCTGGGTCAGCTGACGGACAGTTGCGCCGACGGCCGCGGAGCAGCGCTGCGGGAGGATGGCTTCGGCCTCCGGCCAGCGGCCGAACGGCTTCGGCTCGGCGATCACCAGCGCCTCGATCACGCGCCGCGCCAGGACCGGGCCGATGCCCTCGTGCAGCCGGAGCAACCGGAACCAGGCCAGGTCATCCGCCGGGTTCGCGACGACTCTGGCGGCGGCGATGAAGTCCTTGACGTGGGCCGCTTCGGTGAACCGCAGACCGCCGTACTTGACGTACGGGATGCCGCGCGCAGCCAGCTCGATCTCTAGCAGGTCACTGTGATGGCCGGACCGCACCAGAACCGCCTGCTCCTGGAAGCGCAGGCCGGCCTCGTAGTCGGCGAGTATCCGGGCGCAGATCTCGCGCGCCTGAGTTGCCTCGTCGTGGCAGCGGATCAGGACCGGCCGGTGGCCCTGGCCGCGCTCGGCCGTCAGCGCCAGCTCAAGCCCCTGGTACTGCGGGCGGATCACGTTCGCGAGGCTGAGAACCGGATGGCGGGACCGGTAGTTGCGAGTCAGCCGGATGATTGCCAGATCGGCGTATGTGCTCGCGAGCGCTCGCAGATGCGCCGGGTCGGCGCCGCGGAACGCGTAGATGGCCTGCGCGTCGTCGCCTACGCAGGTGAGGCCCGAGCCGTCGGGCTGCAGCAGCCTGGCGATGTCCGCCTGCACGGCGTTAACGTCCTGGTACTCATCGATCAGCACGGCGTCGAACAGGCCGCGGAGGACCGGGCCTGCCGCAGCGTCCGCGAGCGCGGCCCGCCATAGCAGCAGCAGGTCGTCGAAGTCCACCAGGCCGTGCCGCCGTTTGTAGGCAACGAAGTCGGTGAAGAGCCCGGCGAGTTGATCGGTGAACGGCACGCACCACGGATAGCCTTCGGCGACGACATCGGCGAGCTGGGTCCCGGTACTGACGCAGCGAGAGTAGATCTCGGCGCAGGTGGCCGCACGCGGCGAGCGGCGGCCGGAGCTCGTACCCACCAGCCCGTGGGCGTCGCGCAGGGTGTCCATGACGTCAGAGCTGTCCGCCGGGTCGATAACGCTGAACTCCGGCGGCAGCGCGAACGCTTCGGCATGGGCTCTGATGATCCGATGCGCGACCGCGTGAAATGTGCCGCCGCAGATGCGGTCGGCTGCGTTACCGTCCGGTGGCTGCGCCCTGGCGAGCATGTCATCGGCGGCACGGCGGGTGAAGGTAAGCAGCAGGATCCGGCTTGGCTGGATGCCCTGCTCCCGCAGCCACGCCGCGCGGGCTACCAGCGTGCCCGTCTTCCCGGTGCCAGCCCCGGCAAGGATTAGCAGCGGGCTGCCCTGATGGGTCGCCGCCCGGCGCTGATCCTCATTGAGCACATCAAGAACACCAGGCAGCCCTGTCATGGAGACTGACTGTAGCCACCAGTACTGACAGCGCCGCCTGTACACGCGGCACGCACGGAGAGGATGAGGACCGCGATGGCAGACGGACCACGAGTCGCGCTCGTCACGGGGGCATCGGCGGGAATCGGCAAGGCGTGCGCCGACCGCCTAGCTGCGGCCGGCTGGGCGGTGACCGGAGCGAGCCGGCGTGGCACCGGCGGTTCCGGCGCGACCGCTGGCACTTGGGCGGGCCTGGTCATGGACGTCGACTCCGATGCCGCGGTGCAGGCTGGCGTCGCTAGCGTGATCGAGCGCTACGGCAGGATCGACGCGCTCGTCGCGGCGGCTGGCTGGGGAGTCGCCGGCGCCGCCGAGTACACCAGCATCGCCCAGGCGAAGGCGCAGTTCGAGACCAATTTCTGGGGCTGCGTCCGGGTGGTCCAGGCGGTGCTGCCGCAGATGCGCGAGCAGCAGGGCGGTCGCATTCTGCTGATCAGCTCGATCGGCGGGGTCATCGGCATCCCGTTCCAGGCGTACTACAGCGCGAGCAAGTTCGCGCTCGAGGGATTCGCCGAGTCGCTGGCATACGAGGTCGCTCCGTTCGGTGTGCAGGTCACGCTCGTGCAGCCAGGCAACATTGCTACTGACTTCACTGCCAGTCGGCAGCGCGCCGATGCCACGGACGGCGATGCCGCGTACACGGCAGCAATGACGAAGGCAGTGAGCGCCATGGAGCGGGACGAGGCCGCGGGTGCGCCGGCTGAAAGCGTGGCAGCGACAGTGCAGCGCGTGCTCGATGCCAGTCGTGCGCCGCGCCGGGTCTCCGTCGGCAAAGCCGGGGAGCGGGCAGGTCTGATTGCCAAGCGGCTGCTGCCTTTCCGGGTCTTCGAGGCCGCGGCCAAAGGAAGCCTCGGCGTCTGACAATTGCCCGTTTCCCTGCTGTTTCGTGATCTTTTCTTTTCGTGATAAGTATTTGTCGCGCATGCTTAGGTGAAACAGGTCGCCGCGGTCCGGCTGGCAGAACCCATGGGTGCGGGAGGCCCGATGACAGCATCGGCGCTTGCAGCGTCTTTGCAGCGCATTGGCCAGATCCAGGCACATCTGCCGGCGCCGTTGTCGGCGCTGCTCGCCGTTGTCGCGGCGGCTGCCGCGTTCGTTCCGTGGGTGTGGCCGCTCACCCGGCATATCACGGTGATGGCGCACGAGGGCGCGCACGCGACAATGGCCTCGGCAGTCGGCCGGAAGATTGACGGGATCGAGTTCAAGCTCGACGCCCGTGGCGCCACCCATCACTCCGGGAGCGCAGGGGGCAAGCCTGGCACCGTCGCGATCACGTTCGCCGGCTACCTCGGGCCGAGCGCGTTCGGCATCGGCGCGGCGGAGTTGATCAGGCTCGGCTACATAGTCGCGGTGCTGTGGATTGGCCTGGCGGCGCTCATCGCGATCATGCTGAGCCTGCGCAGGAGCTTCGGCATCGTGTCCGTGCTGCTGGCGCTCATCGCGGTCTTCCTGGTCGCTGGCTTCGCGACGGTTGAAGTCCAGGTCGTGACCGCGTACATCGTCACGTGGTTCCTGCTGGTCTCGAGCCTGCAGATCATCCGGATCCGCGGCAAGAACGCCAGTGACGCGGGCAAGCTGCACGGCATGACCAGAATCCCGGCTGGTTTCTGGTCGGGAACGTGGCTGGCCGGAGCTGTCGTCGCGCTCGTGTTCGGCGGCATCCAGCTGCTCTAGGCCTACCGGAGCTGCTGAAAAGGCGCTCACCAGCCAAGCTCGCGCAGCCGCTGGTCGGAGATGCCGAAGTAGTGCCCGACTTCGTGGATGACCGTCCGGCGGACCTGCTCGACCACCTCGGCCTCGGTGCTGCAGATCGCGCAGATCGCCTGCTGGTAGATCGTGATCCGGTCGGGCAGCACGCCGGCGTATCCGCTGCCCCGACTCGTCAGCGGGATGCCCTGGTACAGACCCAGCAGACCGCGCGGGCCCGGCCCGTGCTCGACAAGGACCGCGACGTTCTTCATCCGTTCGGCGAACTCTTCCGGCAGCGAGTCGAGCGCTTTGCCGACCATCTGCTCGAATGCCTGGTCATCGACAGTGATCACCAGTCCATTGTCTGCTACGGGCCCCGTAGCCTGGTGTCCGTGACCACTCCAGCCAGGCCGCTCGCACGCCCTAGCCCGGCCGACGTCGCGGCCGCTCGCGGGCGGACAATTCCCGACCTGGTCGCACCGGGCCTGCGGGTGCTGTTCGCCGGGATCAACCCGAGCCTGTACTCGGCCGCGACGGGCTACCACTTCGCCCGGCCAGGTAACCGGTTCTGGCCGGCCTTGCACCGGTCCGGGTTCACTGAACGCCAGCTTCAGCCCGCTGAGCAGCACTTGCTGCTGGACGTGGGCCTGGGCATCACGAACGTGGTGGCGCGCGCCACGGCGCGGGCCGACGAGCTCGATGCCGGGGAGCTTCGGGCTGGCGGCGCTGCGCTCGCCACGACGGCGGCCGAACTTGGCGTGTCCTGGCTCGCGGTGCTCGGCGTTACCGCCTACCGGGCCGCGTTCGGCCAGCCGCGAGCCGCGGTCGGGCCGCAGCCGGAACTACCCGGTGGGTCCCGGCTGTGGGTGCTGCCGAACCCGAGCGGGCTGAATGCGAGCTGGACCGCGCCTCGCCTCGCGGCGGCGTTCGCGGAGTTGCGGCAGGCCGTGGCTGCCTAGCGCTATCGACGTGTCGTCTTTCTGCCAGCGGGAGCCGGGCTCACC
>Ga0335073_10001899_pt1 | contig 28353 bp, 27 predicted proteins | sample Lox_Sample_22_FD_207093 | JGI IMG/M metagenome (GOLD analysis project Ga0335073, IMG submission 207093) | Soil microbial communities from Loxahatchee National Wildlife Refuge, Florida, United States - Lox_Sample_2.2 | ecosystem: Environmental > Terrestrial > Soil > Wetlands | place: USA...
CTGATTATGTGGTTAGTCGCGAACTTCTGGCCAGCCGACGAAGAAGCTGGTGTCAGATCGTGGCTAGCGCGCAGTACAAGACGATCGGTCACTTGCCCGGCCTTCCATTGTGACGCAGCGGATTAGCCCCTACGCTGCGCACGTGAGACTCACCCGGACCTGGGAGGACATGGACCATGGCGGACCTGCAGGGTACGTGCGACGCGCGGTTCGAGGCGGTAAGGCGCCAGCTCAGGGAGAACGTGGATTCGGGCGCCGATCTCGGCGCTTCGATTGTCCTCGACCTTGATGGCGAGATCGCCATCGACCTGTGGGGCGGCTACGCAGATTCCGATCGCACCAAGCCGTGGGAGCGCGACACCATCACGAACGTCTGGTCCACCACCAAGACCGTGACGAGCCTGGCCGCTCTCATGCTGGTGGACCGTGGCGAGCTGGATGTCGACGCGCCGGTCGCCCGGTACTGGCCGGAGTTCGCGGCCGCGGGCAAGGAGAATGTCCTCGTCCGCCAGGTTATGTCGCATACATCCGGAGTCTCGGGGCTAGATCAGCCCGCCGTTGTCGAAGACCTGTATGACTGGGACAAGTCCACCTCCCGGTTCGCCGCGCAGGCTCCGTGGTGGGCGCCAGGCACCGCGTCGGGCTATCACGCGCTCAACTTCGGCCACCTGATCGGCGAGGTGCTGCGCCGGATCACCGGCAGAACGCTCAAGCAGTTCGTAGCCGAGGAGATCGCCGGGCCGCTCGGGGCCGACTTCCAGATCGGGGCGGCCGAGAGCGACTGGGACCGGATCGCGAACGTCATCCCGCCGCCGCCGCTGCCGTTCGACCTCGAGGCCCTCGGCATGGACAGCCCGGTCGTGAAGACCATGACAGGGCCACCAGCGGATGCCAGCAATGCGAACACCGCCGCGTGGCGGCAGGCAGACATCGGCGCGGCGAATGGCCACGGCAACGCGCGGTCAGTGGCCCGCATCCTGTCAGTGGTCTCCCGTGGCGGCGCGGTCGACGGGATCCGGCTGCTGCGGCCCGAGACCATCGAGCTGATCTTCCGCGAGCAGTCCAACGGCGTCGACCTCGTGCTGGGCGTTCCCCTCCGCTTTGGCATCGGCTACGGCCTGCCGATACCGGTGACGCTGCCCTACGTTCCCGACGAGAAGATCTGCTTCTGGGGCGGCTGGGGCGGCTCAGTCATCATCATGGACGTCGGGCGGCGCATGACGATCTCGTACATGATGAACAAAATGGGACCCGGCATCATCGGCTCGGACCGCAGCGCGCAGTACGTGCAGGCCATCTACGCCGCGCTAGCCGGATAGCGCCGGGTGAAGCAGCGCTTAGCGCCGGGTGAAGCAGCGCTTAGCGCCGGGTGACGCGGTCGGTGTCAACGCGGCCGCGCCCGAATGCGTCGATGTGCTTCCAGCGGCCCGGCAGGTCGAGTAGCTCGAGGTTGCCCATGCGCACGGGCAGCGCGGGATCCACGACGAGCTTGTCGCCCTGCGGCTCGAGGCCCAGGCCGGTGCGCAGCAGCAGCAGCGGCGCACCGGTCGACCACGCCTGAGGGCTGCACGCTGTCGGGTACTGGACCGGGTACATGGTCGAGTTTCGCTGGTAACCGCCGAACGCCTCCGGGAGCCGGCCGTCGAAGATCTCCGCCGCCTCCATGATCCCGGCCATGATGGCGGCCGCCTCATCACGGAACCCGTACCGGCGCAGTCCCCAGGCGATGAAGGAGTTGTCGAAGGGCCAGACCGTGCCGACGTGATAGCCGATCGGGTTGTAGCGAGCCTCGCCCTCGGCGAGCGTGCGCACGCCCCAGCCGGAGAACAGCCGCGGCCCGAGCAGATGCCGTGCGATCGCCTTGGCCTTGGACTTGTCGACGATGCCGCTCCACAGCAGATGCCCGATGTTGGAGGTCAGCGAGTCGACCTGACGTCCGTCGCCGTCGAGGGCCACGGCGAAGTACTCGCCGTCCTCCACCCAGAAGTCGCGGTTAAACCGGCGCTTGAGGTCAGCGGCCTCCTTCTCCAGCCGGTCGGCGAGGGCGGTGTCCTTCCACACCTGCCGTGCCAGCCGGGCACCGCGGACCTTGGCGTCGTAGGCGTACCCCTGCAGCTCGCAGGTGGCACGCGGGAACCCAGGCAGGTCGCCGTTACGGTAGGAGATCGAGTCCCAGGAGTCCTTCCAGCACTGGTTCTCCAGCCCGGTCTTAGCATTGCGGCGCTGGTAGGAGACGTAGCCGTTGCCTTGCAAGTCTGCGTACTCGTCGATCCAGTTCAGCGCCGCCCTGGCCGCGCGCTCGAGGTCACGTACCAGCTTGGTGTCGCCCGTCCATCGCTCGTACTCATCGAGGAGCACGACGTACAGGGCAGTCGCGTCCGCGTTCCCGTAATACGGCGAATGCGGGCGCTCTTCGAAGGCGGTCATCTCGCCGTAGCGCATCTCGTGCAGGATGCGGCCCGGGTCCTCGTCCCGGAAGTCGTCAATCCGGGTGCCCTGCCGCTCCGCTAGCGCCATGAGCGTTGTCGAGGCGAGCTCGGAGGTGAACGGCAGTGCCTGCAGGCTCGTGAAGATGCTGTCCCGGCCGAAGATCGTCATAAACCAGGGCAGCCCCGCAGCGGGCAGCGCCCGGCCGGGCATGGTGAGCGTGGAGAAACGGAGCGCGGCCAGGTCGGTCATGCACCGGCGGTAGATGCGTTCGACCGCTTCCCAGTCGCACTCGACGCTTGGTGCCCGCCGGAGCCATTTCTCTAGTCCGCGGGCCATGTCCTGGCGAACGTGGCGATGGCCATCCCCCCGGATCCCGATCGGCCCGGCCGTCGTTCCGTCCTCAGCGCCTGCCGAAGCGACGACCTCTAGCTCGGTGCTCCACTCGCCGTGCGGCAGGACGGTGATGGCAAAGGTCAGGCCGCGCTCATCGAGCTGTGCCGGGGCGGTGGAGGAGATCCAGGTCTCCCTGGTGTAGCTCTCGCGCTGGTAGCGGAGCACGAGGTTCCCGTCTGCCACCGCAGTGTGGTAGCTGCCCTTCTTCTTCAGCGCGTCCTTGACCTCGAAGAGGTCGGCAAAATCGCTGGCTGCCTCGATGCGGATGGTGAGGTCGACCGGTTTGCTCTCGTGGTTCAGGACCCGCAGCTGCTCGTGGAATCCGTCGGCGACATCGCGCTGCCTGATGACCGACAGCTTGGCGTCGACGTAGACCGTCCCGCTGCCGGGCACCAGGAAGAACCGCGTCTGGAAGTACTGCAGGTCGTCGGTCGACAGGGCGTTCAGCCGCTGTCCGTTCACCGTCAGCACCCAGCGGGACAGGAACCGGGTATCAAACGAGAACAGGCCGGTCGGGTCCGTGCGGGAGGCCTCGATGTCGCCGCAGTCGTCGCTGACGACGAAGGTGTTGCCTTCCAGAATCTGCACGAGCTGGTCGCTCACATTGGCCTCCGCTGCGCCATGACGGTCTGCGAACTTATCGGTGCGACCCGGCCGGTGGAGCCGCTCGGGCCGGGCAGGCATCGCTGGAACATCATCAGTGCGGCCATGCTGCCCTCGACGGTCAGCACCTGTCGCAGCATGGCCGCCTGGGCGTTGAGCCGGCCCCTGACAATGTCCTCGAGGTACGGGCGCTCGATCTTGACGATCGCGTCGGCAGGGCTGTTATCGCGGCTTACGGCCACGCTGCCGTTGCTGATCGTCAGGTACCAGTGCTGCATCTTGGTGCCGGTGGTGACGTCGAAGCGCAACGTCGCTGACTCACCGGCAAACGTCTCGATGTAGCCGGGCGCCGCCAGGCTCGCGAAGAACTCGCTAATCGGGTCGTCGGCGGAAGTCGGTGCGGGTGGCGTTGGTGCTGCGGGCATGGCCGCGGCGGGCGCGGTCGTGGCGGGTGTGGGTCGGCCACGAGCTGACCGGGCAGGAGCTGTCGGCATGCCAGGAGCTTGTTCAACTTGCGGCATCGCCAAACCAGCGCACCGGTCCGGGTCCGGTCAAGCCAGTGCCCGCTCAGCTAGCCCCGCCGGGCTGGCAGCGAGTGGTCCCAGTCCGACAGGAGCGTCCGGATCCCAGTAACGAGCGCGATGGGCTGGTCGAGCATGACGTGATGGCCAGCCGCCGGAATCTCGATGACCGGCGCGAGCTGGCCGAGCTTGTCATACATCAGCTCAGTCGTTTGCGGCGGAACGATGCCATGCTCGGCATGGAAGAGTGCGACACGGCAGTCCAGGTGCCGCAGCAGTGCGGGGCCGGCGGCCGAGCGGCTGAACACAGCGGGGTCGAACTTCCAGGACCACCCGCCGGCCACGGCGCGTATCGAGGTAGCGGCTACATGAGCCCGGACGTAGGGCAGCGTCGGCTGATCCGGCATGGGCCGGAACCGGTCGATAGCCGCCTCCCGGCTCGGATAGACGCGCAACGGCCCGAAAGCGCGCCCTTCCCTCGCCGCCTGCTGCTCGGGGGTGAGGTCCTGGACGGGGGAGTCGATCACGACGATGCCGGTCAGCTCTGAGCCGTGCAGTCCTGCCGCTCGCAGGGCGACGAAACCGCCCATGCTGTGTCCGACGATGACCGGGGGCTCGGTGAAGCCAGCATCCGCGGCGACGGCCATGACCTCGTCAGCCCAGCCATCGAGCGTGTAGTTGTCCCTCCGGCCGCTGTCGCCGTGGCCGGACAGGTCGATCGCCACGACTCCGCGTTCGGCCGCCAGCAGCGGCGCAATGTGGTCCCACCAGCGGGCGTGCGCCGCGCCGCCGTGCACAAGGACGATCCCGCTGCTTCCGCTACCGCGATCCGGACCGAACTGCCGGTAGGAAATCTCGGCCCCGGCCACCCTGACGCCGCGCGTGAGTGCGGGAGCGGCGAGGGCACAGGTGAACCAGGAGGGCGGCTCAGTCTCGGCAGCGGTCATGCATCCCCAGCCTCGGTCCAGGCGCGGTCCAGCACCGCCGTGATGGTCTCGGGGGGCTGGGCGCCGGATATTCCGTACTTACGGTCGATGACGAACAGCGGCACCCCGGTGGCGCCGAGCGCCTGGGCCATCTTCTCGTCGGTTTCGACGTGGTCGGTGTAACGGCCACTGGCCAGTACGTCGCTGACCTCGCTGGGTTCCAGGCCGGCTTCTGCAGCCAGCCGAGCTAGCGACTCATGATCGAAGATCGACTCACCCTCGGTGAAGTGAGCGCGCTGCAACCGCTCCATCAGCTCGTCCTGCTGCCCGGTCTCTTTCGCGAGCTGGAGTAGGCGGTGCGCATCTCTGGTATTGCCGCTGCGCAGGCCGCTCATCCGGAAGGTCAGCCCGTCCGCGGCTGCCCGTTCCTCCATCTGGCGCTGAGCCTGGTGGGCCTGCTCCGGGCTCATCCCGTACTTGGCCGCCAGCATGTCGATCGTCGGGGTCGTGACTCCCGGCGGCGCCGACGGGTCTAGCTCGAACGACCGGTGCACTACCTGCACTTGGTCACGGTGCGCAAAGTCTGCCAGAGCCCGCTCGAAGCGCCTCTTGCCTAGGTAACACCACGGGCACACGACATCGGACCAGATCTCTACTTGCATGCAGACACAGAACAAGCTGCGGCCCATTACCCTTCCCACGCCGGGCGCTGGACCTGCGCGCTTGCCACCCGGCTCGGCGTGGCCGAGCCAGTTGCGGGGCGCCTGCGCCCGGCAGGCTCGACGTCAGATGCGCGCGACGTCGCAGCAGGGGATAGGGCTGGCGACAAACGTCTTGTGGCTCATGCTCACCGCGCCGTGCTCGGCGATCGCTCCACCGGCGAGCAGGGATCCGGCAGCAAACAGGGATGCTAGGACGATTCGGGCGATCTTCATGTGGACGTGCCACCCATCCGGTGTCGGAGGCGACGACATGCCGCCTCAGCCGCATAGTCATGAAACACAGTCAAACTGTTTACTACATTGCACTACAGACGTGAGTCGGGCATAACCGAATCAGTCAGGGCCAGCCTTGACTGAGCGCGAAGTTGCCGGATAACGTCCTAGGCGCGGCATGAGAACCGGTCGCTGTGCTCTTGTGCTGGCGACCCAGTGAGCAGGGTGAGGATGGCCACCGGATACGTCGTCCCTGAGAGGCCAGATTGGACCCGAGCAAGACTGGCTCCCGCAGGTGACAGGTTCGCGGCCGTTCGCTGGCACGAAGGCGCTGCCAATGTCTGGATCGGCGCTAGCGGCTCACCCATGCAACTTGCCTCCGACCTCCGTCCGTGGCGGCTGCGCGACTATCACTGGGGCCTCGGCGGTGACGGTCTCGTCCTCGTCCTAGAGCTGCCCGGCGCAGAGCAGCAGGTGCTGGCATGGCTCGACCTGCGCGCCCACACGCTGACTCGGCTGACGCCGGGCCTGGGAGCCGATGCGCAGTATGTCGGTCAGACCGGCGGCGACCGGCCGAGCGTCCTGATCGCCGTCAGGCATCCGTTCGCGCCCAGCTTCCTGCTGCAGGAAGTGACACCGGCCGGTGCTCTGCTGGCCGAGTGGGAGTCGCCCAGGGCAGCCAGTCGGTGGCTGGCTACCAAGACCCACGCGATCGCGGTGCAGCCTTGCGAGAGTGGCTGGGAATGGTGGCACACTCCGCTCGCAGCGCCGTCATGGTCGCGCATCCTCGTCGTCCCGGAGCGCGACGAAGAGTCGCGCCCGCTGGCCTTTAGCGCGGACGGTCAGACACTATACGCGCTGAGCTCGGTTGGCCGGGACACACTTGCCCTGGTGGCGATGCCGGCGCCAACGTGGACGCCGCGCATCCTGAGTGCGGACGATCACTTCGACATCACGGCGGTGCTGATGTCGCCGGACGGGTCTGGCCCGGACCTGGCGACCACGGCCGATCCGGTTAGCCCGCAGGTTGCACTCAGCGACGAGGCTGCGGCTGACCTTTCCCGGCTGCGGCAGGTTGCCGACGGGTGCGCAGCCACGATCATCGGCCGGAATGATAGTCACTGCCTGGCAGAAGCCTCATTCGGAGTAGGCGGCCCTGCGTTCGTCACCATCAGTCGCGCCAGTGCGACGGTGAGCAAGCCGCTGACTCGGTTCACCGGCTTCGCGCGAGTCCGGGTGCAGGGTCGCGATCCGGTCAGCTATCGGGCCAGGGACGGCCGCCTGATCACAGGCTTCGTTACCCGGCCAAGCAGTGCGCCGCCGTGGCCTGCGGTGCTGACCATCCACGACGGGCCGTGGTCCCGAGATACGCCCCAGCTAGATCCGTGGGCGCAGTCGCTGGCCGCCGCGGGCCTTTGCTGCATCCAGGTGAATTACCGCGGATCGCGGGGATTCGGCAAGAACTTCCGGGATGCCGGCGATGGTCAGTGGGCACTGGCTATGCAAGACGACCTGGTTGACGCGCTGCTGTCGGACGAACTGGCGGAGCTAACCGATCGGGCCCGTGTGACGGCAATCGGCTACGGCTATGGCGGCTACGCGGCCCTGATGCTCGCAACCCAGTCCGAAGTCCCGCTCGTCGGCGTCGCCGCCGCGTCGGCACCGACTGACCTGGTGCAATACGTCAGCCGTCTGGAGTCAATCGGCGGCAGGACGGGCGCTGCGGAAGCCGCAAGGATCGGCGACCCGGTCGCTGACCAGGGCCGGCTAGTGGCCGCCTCACCTATTGCCAGGGCCGACGACTTCGCGGCTCCGGTGCTGCTGTTTCATGGCCGCCAGGACGCTCGGGTGCCGGTCAGCCATGCCAAGATGCTGGCCGAATCGCTCGGACGCGCGGGCAGGGATTGCGAGCTGACCATATACGAGGATGAGGGCCACCGCTTTGTTCGCCCGCAGAACGTCGCTGACCTGCGGACCAGGACGATCGGCTTCCTGCTTCGCTGCCTCAGTAACGCGACCGACTCGGCGGTCCGCTGAACAGTGGCGCCTCAGTCGGGCACTGGCAGCGGCAGGTTCATCTGGGCACGAATGGTTGTGGTGCGGGCGCCTGCGTAGTCGGCTGCCTGGCGCAGTGCTTCGATCGCCTGCTCCGAGCGGCCGGCGTGCAGGAGCGCTTCGGCAAGCTCTCGCCATGCCTGTGCGGCATCGAGGCGCGATCCCCCTGCCGCAAGCATGTCTGCCGCTAGGGAGCCAACGGCAAAGCCTTCCTCTGCCTGACCGGACATGGTGAGCGCCAGCCCGCTAACCACCCGGGCATGTGCTCGCTCAGGCGCGTCGTCCGCGCACCTCGCGATGGCCCGCTCGGCTATCTCAATGGCCGCGTCGTAGTTCCCGCGCAGCAAGGCACACCGCGCGATCTCGGTCTCGCAGTTCGCCAGATACGGACTCATGGCCAGCCCTGTCAGCACGTCGTGCGCTCGGTTCAGCTCGCCCTCGGCCTCGTCCAGCCGTGGCGGATCGCAACGCAGCAGCAGCCACGCGTAGGTGACGCGCATGGCTGCCAGATTGCGAGCGGGCGCCGTCTCTGACAACAGCGCGAGCGTCTTGATAGCGAGTTCCAGCGCCAACGTCAGCTCGCCGCGCGCCGCGGCCACCATGGAGGCGTTCCAGTAAGCATTGCCCTGTGCCTCGCGCGAGCCGAGCTTGGCGGCTCGCTCGATCACCTGACTGGCCAGCTGCTGGGCAGAAAACATGTCGCCGCGCGCCCAGTAGCTACCGACGAGCGAGGAGGCGAGCCGGATCTCGTCTTCGGTTCCCTCCAGACCAAGCTCACGGACGCGCCGAAGGGCCGACTCGCCGACCTCGATGCTGCGGGCGAAATCGCCGGCCATCCGGTAGATGCGGCACCGGGCGTTGGCTACGGACAGCAGGCCGGGCGTCCCCGGCTCGCCCGCATTCGTCGCCTGAAGCAGCGCATCGAGGTGCGTCATGGCCTCCTGCAGGTTGCCCAGTGACTCCTCGGTGCGGGACAGCCCCCACATCGCCTCGTATCGGATTTCGCCGCTGGCTACCTGTAGCAGCTCCCTGAATTGGTCTCGGGCCTCATTGAGCGAGCCATTCGCCAGGGCGATATTGGCGAACTGCAGCCGGAGGCGCTGCTCATTGATCTCCTCCGGGGCGATGCCAGACTCAAGGAATAGCGCGGAACAGCCAAGCCTGCGGGCGAGGCCCTCTAGCACCTCGCGCTCGGGCGATCGCCGGTCGGACTCGATCAGCGATACGTAGCTGGGTGATACCAGGTCCCCGGCTAGATCCGCCTGACTAAGTCCGCGCTCTATCCGAAGGGTGCGCAAGCGCTGCCCTAGCGTTGGACCCACCGGTACCTCCTACCGGGACAATTGGCATACATCGATCACTCTAAGCCGTCATGCCGTTCAGTCAACTCCACAGAGAACGCCAGGTGACGTGCTCAGGCCGGAACCGTACTCTAGTTAAGCGCATTTTCGACCGGCTGGACGCGGACCGGCCAGCCAATACTCAGCTGCTGCCGTAGATAACGGTAATGTGCCGGAAGCCGAGCGAACTGAGCATGCTGTCCAGCATCGCGGTGGTGTTGCGCTGCGCGTCGGTTCGCAGCGCACTGGCCTGCGCGGCGCTCTGAATCCGTCGCTGCGCCAGCACGTAAACCTGCTGCTGGCTGTTGGGATTGCCGGAGAAGAAGTCGGCAACCCGGTTGAGCAGGCCCTGCTGCTCTGCGTAGACATAGGACTGGCTCACGTTCAGCACAGCGGGCTCGAGCTTGGCGTGCGGTAGCGTCACGGTCACGGCATGACCGGCAGCGACGCGGATCGAGTTGCCTTTGAGCTGAGCGAAGTTCACGTACGCGATGTCGGTCCCGACGCCAATGAAAAGCGTCTGGCTGCCGGCGATGAACGACGGCAGGAATGCGGTCTGCTTCGACAGGTCGATGACGACCTGGAATTCTCCGCTGGCCGCCTCGTAGCGGCTCAGCGACGTGATCGACTTCAGGAGTGGCGGCTGGCTGCGAACGGTGGTTGTGGTGCGGAATGGGTCCCGGAGCTGGGGGAGCAGGTGTACTGCCGATGCCACGATCAGCAGCGCGATGACAGCTAAGACGGCAGCCACCAGGGCTGCAACTCGGCCGAGCAGTCGGCCCGGACGCCAGATCTCCATGCTTCTCCTCGGAGCCAATAGCACGGGTGCTGCACCTGGGAATGGCTGACACAGATATGGCGGCCTGCCACTACCCAGATCGCGCCGCATGATTCCTTCGTCCTGCCCCGGGTAGCTGCCGCCCAGGGGAGCGGCGGTCGCGGACGAAATGGCGGGAGTGGCGATGGCGGGCAGGAACTGGCGCTTTTATCGAGGTGCGGGAGGGCGGCGGATGAGCAGGCCAGCCGGCTGCCTGATCTGGCTGATCGTCCTAGTCGTCTTGCTGATCATCGCCGCGCTCATGTTTGGCGGGTTTCAGAAGGGGACGAAGTACGGCAGCCAGCCCTGGCTGGGCTCGAATCACGTGGCAGCGGCGCTGCTCTAGCCTGGACGTGCTCCGGCACCCCGATGAGGCTGGGCAACTTACTCCGTGAGGCTCTCGTGCTCGTCCGGATTGCCAGCGAGAGGTAGCACTCTGCCGCGGTTGGCCCAGTTGTACCTGGCCGAGCCGCGACCGAGGATCCGGTCAACGGCGGCGCTGATGCTGCCATCCTCGGCCATCAGCTTTCGGATGACGAAGATCATTGTGGGGATGGCCCAGAAGTCACCGCAGATCCACAAGATGCCGGCGCCGATCTGCTGGTCGGCGAACGCCGGCAGGGTGACGCCGGGGACATGGTTGTAGACCGAGTACCACGAGGAGCTGGACAGGAAGCCCATGGCCATGGCCAGCACCCACATGACGATGTTGGTGGCTAGCAGTGCAGTCGCCTGACCGACCGCCGACATCTTGATCCGGAACGGCGGGGACCCGATGAACTGCAGCCAGAACAGCACGCCGGCGATGAAGAAACTCGAATGCATCAGCCAGACCTGCACGGTGTCGTTCCGCTCGGCTAGGTCGAACGGGCCAGGCAAATGCCAGAAGATCATCACGATGCTGAAGATGGCCACGCTGACCCAGGGCCGAAGCAGGAAGCCGCCGGCTGCCCGCACGTGCCGGAACCCGCCGCCGGAAGTGACCTCACTGGCATTCTTGGCGTACCGGACTGGCAGCGCGTCCAGCAGTGGCTGCCAGGGCGCCCCGGCGACGACCAGCGTCGGCGCCGCGAACATCAGCAGCAGGTGCTGGATCATGTGGACGAAGAAGTAGTCGTAGGACCAGTACTCGATCGGCGACTGCACGGCGATCAGCAGCACGGCCAGGCCGGAGTAGAACAGCAGCGACCGTCGCCGGCGCTGCCGCGTCGGGTCCGGAGGGGATCGGCGGGCCAGCCGGGCCAGCCCGATCTCGTGCCACATCACCGCGATGACAGCGATGATGAGGAACGGGTCAAACGACCAGTGCTGAGTCAGATAAGACATGTAGCTCCTCAGCTCGAGGACCCGTACGGGATGGTGACGTGAACGGTCTGCAGCAGCGTCCAAGGATGCGGACCGCTGGTGCTGAGCTGCCAGGTAGTGAGTGTGCCCCCGCGGACCACGAGCGCCTCTGGCTGCCCGGTCGCGGTGGCCGAGAGCGTCGCAGTGTCGGTTGGCAGCTTGGGCAGCGGCTGCCAGCCTGCGCGCCAGCCGATTACCGCGCCGCCGCTCACCGCATGACTAGCTGGCAGCATCAGGCTGGCCGAGCCGTCGGCGCCGAACGAGACAGAAGGCAGCCCTGCGGTCGCCGGGCCAGTGCTCAGCGGCGGCGAGAATGTCCAGCTGCTGCCGTTGTCGGTGGACCAGGCCGCTAGGACGGCCGTCGAGCGTCCCGTCCCAGCTGAGAGGATGGCTGTGATCCGGGAGCCAGCCGTATTGAGGCCGATCACGCTCACTGACTGACGACGGAAGGCCGTCGGCAGCGACGTCATGGCCGGCTGCCACGTCCCGGCGCGGAACACGAAGATCGCAGCACGGCCGGGGATTCGGCAATCGCCGGCCAGCATCGGCTGACCGGCCGGTGTCCACGCCGCCGCGGTCAGGCTGGTAACGCCGCAGCCCCGGCTGGCGGCGAATGCTGCAACGGCTCGCGTCGTGGTCAGCCGGGTCCAGCTTGCACCGCCCGGCGTTCCGGTCTCGATGTCGCCAGCATCAGTGATCGCAAGCAGGCGGCCGCCGGGGCCGCTCGCCAGTGCGCCAGGCAGGTCGGCAAGTGCGGCATCGAGCACGTTGCCCTGCGACCAGTTCTGGCCGGCGTCGGTGGTGGCCGCGAGCGGCGAGAAGGTCAGGTCCTGGCTGGGCCGGAAGCCGGTCAGCAGCGCGTCGGGCCCGCTGGCTGCCACGACGATCCCGCCGTTACTCGCGACTCCAGCTGGGGTGGCGAGTTTCCAGTCCGTGCTCCCGCCAGGGCGGACGAACAACTCCCAGAAGTTGTCGTGCTGGGCGGCTGACCCGCCCATCTCGACCACTGCCCAGCTGGCGCCGTCGGCCACGGCTAGCGAAGAAGCCAGCCCTGGCGCGCTGATGCCGCCAGGAGAGTCGCCGCTGGCTGACCTTGTTGGGGCCGGATTGAGGCCGCAGCCGGCCACTGCCACCGCCGCAACCAGCCCAGCCAGCACGACGAGGCCAACTCTGGTCAGCGAGATGCTGCGTGCCCTGCTCATGCTCCTCCCATAACCTGCTGGGCCTGCGTGGCAAGCTCGGTTGCGAACGACGACTTGCTGCTCGCGGTGCCTGGTCCTGGATCGAAGTTCAGCTCGTCCCTGGTGTGGCCGACTGCATCGATGACGTAGGCGATGTCGTTGTGTGCGATCATCCCGCCCGCGGGAAGGATCTCTGCCGCGATGCCGTACTGCTTCCAGGCCAGCTGTAGCTGGCTCAGCGAACCGGTCAGGAACAGCCAATTCGGCAGGCCGGACAACCGTTCCTGGCTATCGAAGGCCCTGGTGTAAGCGATGGAACGGTAGACCGGGTTGGCGACGAGCGCGACCAGCTCGACGTGCCGTGAGCTGGCGCCAAGGACCTGGTCCGCCTCCCTGAACTCCTGAGCGATGAGCGGGCAGTCGGAGGTGCAGACTGGGTCGAGAAAGGTCAGCAGGACGACCTTGCCCCGCAGGCTGGCCAGGGTGACCTGCCTGCCGTGCTGATCGGTCAGCGTGAACGCGGGCGCGGGAAAGTTCAGCGGGGCGGCATTGCCGTCGATGGACTGCGCGATGATCACATTTGCGTTCGGGCTTGCCTGCGCCGCTGCCATCGGCCCGACGCCGACGATGACGATGACAACCGCCCAGAGCGCCAGCACCGCACGCAGGCTGGCCGCGCCGAAGGAGCCTGCTAGCCGCGCCGGAAGCGGTCGGCCCTTAAGCCCGGCGGCGTCGGCCGCCGGCTCGCCAGTGGCCGCCGGCGCTGCAGTCGGATCCGTGGCGGCTGCGGGGGCAGACACCCGGACCAGGGCCAGATAGCCGGACACTCCGATGAGCGCGACGGGGATCATGCTGTTCGGGTCGGTACCGACGCCCCCGAGGAAGCCGAGATCCTCGATCAGCACCCAGTCGGCCAGGCATAGCACTAGCAATGCAGCGAGCGCGATCCGGATGACGCTCGGCCTCGTCAGGAACGTGATGAGATTAAACCCAGTGCCAGTAAGCCCGCTGCCGACAAACCCAGCGCCAGCAAACACTGTGCCGATAGCCGCCAGGGCGAGTACTGCGATCAGGTTAACGATGAAACCGTGCGCCTCATCGACGTTGGCGAATCCGCTGACCAGAGCTGACAGGAAGTGCGGCTGCGATGTGCTCGCCATGGACCGGACCATGGCCGGAAGGGTGCCGGGCTGGCCATGCAGTCTGCCCTGCCAGAAGCCGCGCCCCGGCCAGGACTGCAGGGCTGCCATCCCGACGAGGAACAGCCCGAGACCGGCCAGGATCTGCCGGCCGAGCCGGGCCGAGTGCCAGCGAGCCACCGGCAGCGCAAGGAGCAGTCCGGCCGCGCAATAGAAGAGCACCGCACCGGGCGCGCCGAACAGGAAGGTAAGGCCGGGCGCGAAGATCCCGCCGAATGCCTCGCCGAAGACCCACACCACCAGGCCCCAGCCGACGCTAGTCAGGCCGGCCAGCCGGGACTCCCAGCCGGACGGGGCTGCTATCAGCCAGGCGCCGATCCCGATCTGGATCCACACTGCCGCCGCGCCTGCCTGGACAGGGTGATAGGACCAGGAAGTTCCGGCCCAATTCACCAGGTGCTGGACCCAGGCGGGGGAGCTCGCCGCAGCCGGCGCAACGACCTGGGAGGGCATGCCTGCTGCCATGGCGGGCTGCGCCTGCAGCAGTCCGTCGAAGATCCAGATGATGCCGAAGCCGATCCGCAGTAGCCGCCTTGCGGCCGGTTCGGCTGAAGCGACCCGCCAGCCGAGTAGGCCCTGCCAACGCGCCGCGGCCATCGGCATCCACTCCCGCACGCCGAACCATGCCAGCGCCAGCACGGCAAGCAGCAGCGCGATCAAGAGTCCCTGGTGCAGCAGCGCATCCCGGAAGGCGGCGACGAGCGTCGGGTTAGTGTCACTCAGGCCGGAGTTCATGCCAGGCATCGGGCCTCATCCTTCCTGTCCGATGCTCGGTGTCCGGTGGTCGGGCGAGTCAAATGCTCACCCGTCAGCCCGGCAGCCGGAGCGCAGCCGAGCGCACGGCGAGCGATTTGATGGCACTGTTAACTGGGCGCTCGACGAGCGCCCGCTCGGCGTCCAGCTTCCGTAGCGCCGCGCTGAGGGCCGTCTCGTCCTGGCTCCTCGCCTGTGGGGTCGTAGCGGACAGCACCTGGGCTACGTCGGTTTGCACCTGCTCGGCATTGGGGACCGCCCAGGCCACCAGCGCCGCTACCGCGTTGACTAGGCCGAAGCTGTCGAGCGACTCGGGCACCTGGTAATTCTCAAGGTCATCAATCTGCTCGTTGTTGGCCGGCTCACAGTTCGCCGCACCCTGCTGCGCCACGCTGACGCCAGCGCTGACATCGCTGCTGTTGCTGAAGTGCGCTGCCTGGACCTGCCGCAGGGCTGTCAGTGACTCGCTGACGCCGGCTGCACAGGACTCGATGTCCGACGTAACTTCCGAAAGGAAGCCGCGCATGTCGCTGGCGCGCTCGGCAGTCGATGGCTTGTGCACGAGCGCGACGGCCACAGCGGCCGCCAGGAAAGCCGCGATGGCCAGCATGGTCCAGCGCGGCATCCGGCGTACTGGCCAGCCGCTGGGCCGGGTGCTGACGCGCGGCGGCTGCGTGGCGGGGGCGGAGGGCACCGGTCAGTCAGCCTCGCTTCTTGTTCATGAGCGCGACCCCGCGGGTCAGGTCCTTCATCGTCAGCGGCCCGAGTATGTGGGAGACGATGCGATGCTGCGCATTCAGGAAGAAAGTTTGCGGCAGGGCGTACACGCCGTACGAGGTCGTCGTTTTCGCCGGGTACGGGTCGAACCCTACCGGGTAGCTCACACCCGTCTTCGCCAGGAAGCGGAGCGCGGCAGACCGCTGGTCGTTGGAGTCGACGCCGAGGACGGTCACCCCTCCATGCATCGAGGCGTAGAACCGGGCGAGCATCGGCGTCTCACGCTGGCACGGCGCGCACCAGGACGCGAAGAAGTTGACGATGACTGGATGCCCGGCGTAGGCGGTCAGTGTGACCGTAGCGCCCGGGTGGCCAAGCTGAGCCAGGGAAAAGCTCTTGGCCTGCGGCGGCGGCCCAGCGACCTTCTTCGCCTGCCCGCCAGCCAGGCTGACGATGATCGCGACAGCGGCAGCCACGACGATGACGGCGCCAACGTAAATGATCTTCCGGGCAGCGCTGCGGCGGCGCAACTGGGCTAGCCGTCCCGGCACGACAGCCGGCTCGCCGTTCATCACGAATTCCTCCCGCACTGGTCCACAGCGGGCGAGGGGATCACGCCAGGGCGTTCTGTCAGGCTGCCCGATGCGCCCCCTGGCCGGCCGGCAGCCATGGTACCCGTCTGCGCTGCTGCCGCCTGACCAGCGCTCGGCTGGCCGGCCATCAGCTGTCCAGCGGGCATGTGGCCGCCGGGGGCCTGGTCTGCCAGCGGGAGCAACAACTCGAACCTGCTACCGAGGCCTGGCGTGCTCTGGGCCCGGATCTGGCCGCCGTGTCCTTCGGCGACGGCCCGGACCAGTGCCAGGCCGAGCCCGGTGCCGTGGCGCCCTGGCGTTTGCGATCCGGTCGCGAACCGATCGAAGACGTGGGTGAGGTCAGCCGGCGCGATGCCGGACCCGCTGTCCTGCACCACCAGAATGGCGTGGCCGGACCGGTCATCGCGGATGGCCGACAGCCTGATGAGGTCGTCTTTGCCGGTGTGCTGGATGGCGTTCTCGAGCAGGGCGTCGATCGCCAGCCCGAGACGTTCCGGGTCGGCCATGACGGTAACCTCATCGAGCTGGCCGAGCTGCCAGTGCCTGTCGGCGGTAGGCCGCCACCGCCAGAGCACATCGGTAAGGAGCTGATCAAGCTCAACCGGCTCTGGTCGGAGGAAGTCCGGGTTCGCGGACGCCGCGATCAGCAGCAGCCGCTCGCTGAGTGTCCGCAGCCGGTTGAGCTCGCCGACGATCACGTTGATGTCACGCTTGTCTTGGTTATCGGCCAGGTTGCGGGCCAGGAGCTCTGAGTGCCCGAGCGCGATCGTGATGGGCGTCCGTAGCTGGTGCGATGCGTCCTGCAGGAACCTGCGCTGGGTGGCGAGCAGACGCTCGTTCTCCGCACTGACAGCGGCGCGCTCGGTGTTGGCGGCAATCCGGCGCCGCTCGTGCCACATCATGACCCAGAACATTGCCGCCATCAGGGGAACCTCGGTCAGCTCGTCGGCCGGCTGGACGCCCCGATGCACGTCCAGGCCAATCGCGGCGAAAGTGGTGGTGAGCATCGCGGCCAGGACCAGCATGGTCGGCCACGTGTGGCGGATCCGGAGGCTGTAGATCAGCGCGAAGGTGATCCAGACCAGGTGGAACGGGATGCTTTCCCAGTGCCTGAATACGATTCCGGCCAGCCCCAGGATCCAGAGCGCGACCCAGGTCAAGTCAAGCCAGCCGGTCCAGGCTCGCCGGGGAGCACCAACCAGCCACCCGGACCACCTGCGCAGCGCAGGCCAGATCCGGCCGATCGGCGGGAGCCATGCCGGACTGTCGGCGGGACTAGGAAGCCAGTCGGTACCCGGCACCACGCACCGTCTCGATCAGCTCGAATCCGAGCTTTGACCGGAGCCTGCGGACACAGACGTCGACCACATTCGAGCCGGGGTCGAAATCAATGCCCCAGACTGACGCCAGCAGTCTGCCCTTGGTAACTGATTCACCCGAGTGCTCCATGAGTTCACGTAGCAGCAGGACCTCCAGCCGCGTTAGCGGCACGGGCCCGATGCCGGTATCTGCCTGCATCCGGCCAAGGTCCAGCACGAGGTTACCGGCCCGGAGCACGTCGTCTGCCTGATGCTCGCTGAAGTGATGCTCGCCGCGGAGCTGAACCCGGACTCGGGCTAGTAGCTCATCCAGCGAGAACGGCTTGGTCAGGTAGTCCTGAGCGCCGGAGTCCAGGCAGCCCACCTTCGTGGTTACGTCGGACAGGCAGGACAAGATGAGGATCGGCTGCTCGGGACGCACTTTCCGGAGCTTGCTGAGGACCTGACGGCCGTCGACCACGGGCATGACGAGATCAAGGATCACCAGCTGATAGTCGTTCGTCAGCGCCTTCTCGAGCCCGGCCTCGCCGTCGCTCGCATCCTCGATGACATAACCCGCTGCGGTGAGCGCGCGGGTGACGAGGCCGCGGATATGCGGCTCGTCGTCAACAACCAGGATCCGGGGGCGGGAGGGGGGTGCCCCACCTTGGTGCATGGTCATTGTCCGATTTTCCTGAAAAGTCAGTATTCAGCGAGAGCAATCGTTTGCGGGGCCCGGTCGCGCATACCTCCTTCGCAGAGGTCGGTAGCACTGGATCTACTCCACGAGGGCGGTCACGGTCAAGCCGCGCTACCAGAATGAAAGTATTCCATTGCATAACAGTGATGCCGAAACCGGGAATCGAGGTGTCCGGGTTCCGCAGCTCAGCGGCTGGCGGCCGACCGGGCTAAACGTGACATTTTCGTCATTGAACGGCTTCGTCCTTGCGCCCAAGGGCCCGTCATCGCGACGATCATCTCGTCAATCCGACGGGCAAGCTTGGGCGGATCGCTCGACTGTGCCACGTATTCGGTGGTCCGGCCGACGGCGAATGAAGCGAGGTGATGGCCGGTGTCGTTGCCGGCCCGTGTCGTTACCCTGCTGGTGGCTTTCCTCGCCGTCGCAGCAGGTGCGGCATTCATTGTTGTGCATTTCTTCCTTGGCAGTCCGCCGACGGTGGACTACTCGACCGGCGTGAGCGCCGACACCGGCGCAACCGTGCACGTGGTGCTGCAGGAGGACCCGCAGAACACCGTCAGCACCCACCCGGACTGGGTGTCCTATTTCGTCCAGGACCCCAAGACCCACGCGTGGATTCACACCACGCTGTTCAAGGTTCCTGCTGGCAGCAAGATCGACGTGACTATCTACGGCTACGACGGCTGCACGCCGCTGCGGAACCCGTACTTCGGCAAGGTCACCGGCACGATCGGCCAGGTTGAGTACGTCAACGGCAAGCCGTATTCACAGCTCAACTCCTGGTCTGCCTGCCACGTGGCGCACACGTTTTCTATCCCTGGCATCAACCTGAACGTGCCGATGGCATCGCCGGATCTCTCCGCGACGCTGTGCGGTACTTCGCCGTGCACCACGGCGAGCCCGCACGAGACGGTGACCTTCAGCTTCATGTCGCCAAGGACCACTGGCGACTACTTCTGGCAGTGCCGCGTCCCGTGCGGCGGTGGCTTCATCGACGGATTCGGCGGTCCCATGCAGACGATTGGCTTCATGACGGGCAACATGGAGGTGGTGTCCTGATGGCCGCGTCAGTTGCCGACGACGTCCAGGGACCGGCGTCCGGCGGCCCGAACCACGGGCTGCGGATCTTCCTGATCTGGCTGCCCATCGCGGTCGCCGCTGACCTGCTGCTGTACTTCGTTTACGGGCCGCACATGCCGCCGGGCCAGATGTCGAACAGCGCCGCGAGTCAGCAGTTCGACATCAAGGTCATGTCCGTGCTGGCTGCGCCCATCATGGCGTTCGTGCTGATTGGCATGGGCTACTCGCTGATCGTCTGGCGGCACCGCGAGGGTGATGACGAGGACGGACCGCCGATCTTCGGTCACACCAGGATCCAGGCGACCTGGATCACGGTGAGCGCAGTCGTCGTGCTGTTCCTAGCCAGCTTCGGGACCTACGAGCTGGCCTGGCCCGCCTTCGCCGGAGCAGGCTCAGGCGAAGGGCCCAGCCCGATCTGGACGCCGAAGGGCGGTACCCCGGTCCAGATCCAGGTCATCGGCCAGCAGTGGCGGTGGACCTATCGCTACCCGCAGTTCGGTGGCTTCGAGACGACCGCGCTCGAAATACCGGTGAACGTGCCGGTCCAGTTCAACGTCACCTCGCTGGACGTCATCCACGACTTCTGGGCCTACCAGCTCGGTGTGAAGGCAGACGCCAATCCCGGCGTAAACAACGTCGCCTACACCACGGCCAAGCAACTCGGGAAGTTCGTGGTGCGCTGCGACGAGTTGTGCGGGCTGTGGCACGCGGCGATGGTGAACTACGGCGAGGTCGTCACGCTCAGCGCGTTCAAGTCATGGGCAGCCAAGACGAACGTCCAGCTGGCTGCGGTAACCAAGATGCTGCCGCCGTACGCGACTACCTACGATCCGACGGTTGTCCCACAGATCAACAAGGCCATGGTTAAAGCGGGCATCGCCGGCGCCAATGGCTACTACTACCCGCCGAACGACCCGGTTCAGCCATGACCGAGCTTCAAGCCGACACAGCCGAGCTTCAAGCCGACGCAGCGATGAAGAGGTGACCGTATGGCCATCGAGACACAGCCGGATCGGGCGCAAGGCGCCGGCGGCGGAGCGCCGCTAGGCGGCCCTGCTCCGCGGCCGTGGTGGCGGCGTCCCGCCATTCACACGGCCATCATCGGGGCGGTAATCGGCTACACCCTCGGCCACCTGCTAGGTGACTGGCTGACTGGCGCAACGGGCGCGACGAACCAGTATCCGAACATCGCACTTTCCGACTCGGAGGACTGGCCGATCGTTCTTGGTTACCTGCTGGCCATCGTGGGCTGGCTGGCCGGGCTCGGGGTCTTCAACGACCTGGTGCGCCAGATAACCGGCCGCCCGCCCGCGATCGCCAACGGCCTGCCCGAGCACGAGACGTCTGGGCTGGCCAGGTACTTCCGGTACTCGCTCGACCACAAGGTGGTCGGGATTCAGTACCTGGTCGGCATGATCATCTACTTCTGCACTGCCGGGCTGTTCGCTATGGCGATCAGGACCGAACTGCTGTCGCCTGTGCACCACGTCTTCACCTCGCAGGTGTACGTGGAGATCGTCGGCGAGCACGGCACGATGATGATGATGCTCATGTCCTCGGTCATCCTCGGCCCGTTCGGCAACTACCTGATACCGCTCATGATCGGTGCCAAGCGGGTCGCCTTCCCCAGGGTCGAGGCGCTGTCCTTCTGGCTGACGCCGATGGCGTTCATAATCCTGCTATCTGGGCTCCTGCTTGGTGGATTCCCGTTCGGCTGGACGGGTTACGCACCGCTGTCGATCCAGTCCACCGTCGGCGCTGACTCCTATGCGGTGGCGTTCGGGCTTATGGGCGTTTCCATGATCCTCGCGGGGTTCAACATCATCGTCACGGTCATCTGCTACCGGGCGCCGGGCATGCGCTGGAGCAGGCTGCCCGCGTTCGTCTGGGCGATGGTGACGACCTCGTTCCTGATGGTGCTGGCAGCGCCGGTGCTGGTCGGCGGCATGTACATGCTGCTGATGGACCGGACAGCGCAGACCGCCTTCTTCGAAGACTCGCTCGGCGGCAGCAGTTACCTTTACGAGAACCTGTTCTGGTTCTTCGGTCACCCGGAGGTCTACATCCTGGCCCTGCCGGGATTCGGGATCGTTTCGGAAATCATCCCGGTCATGTGCCGCAAACCGTTGTTCGCCTACAAGGTCATGGCCGCGGGCATGATCGGAGTGGGTCTGCTGAGCTTCTTCGTCTGGCAGCATCACCTGTTCGACAGCGGCATCAACCCGGACATGCGGCCGCTGTTTATGGTCACTACCGAACTCATCTCGATCCCGACCGGCTTCATCTACCTGGTCGCGCTGGGCACGTTCTGGAAGGCGAAGATCAGGTTTAGCGTGCCAATGCTGTTCGCCCTCGCCATGTACTTCAACTTCCTCATCGGCGGGGTCTCCGGTGTCTTCTTGTCCGACGTGCCGGCCGACACCACCGAGCACGGCAGCTTCTTCGTGATGGCGCACTTCCACTACACGATCATGGGCGGGCTTATCTTCGCCTTTATGGCAGGCATCTACTACTGGCTGCCGAAGATGACGGGCATCAAGCTCAACCAGACGCTTGGCAAGTGGCAGTTCTGGATCATGTTCATCGGGTTCAACTCCACGTTCCTGCCGTTGTTCGCGGTGGGCATGGCCGGGCAGCCCAGGCGGGTGTTCGAGTACGCCTCGAACCTGACCGGCCTGAACGACTGGGTCTCGATCTCCTCGTTCGTCCTCGGCGGGTCGATCCTGCTCTTCGTGATCAACTTCGTCTGGTCGACAGTCATCGTGCGCGAGCGCGAGGAAGGCAATCCGTGGAACTCGCGCGGACTAGAGTGGCAGATCGCGTCGCCGCCACCTGCCGGCAACTTCGACCGGGTCCCGGTCGTGCTGTCCGGCCCGTACGACTACGGAGTGAAGGATGCCCAGCCAGTCGCCGACCTGCACCCGCCAGCCGGCGTGCTCGCTGCGGCAATCGCACAGGCAGCACCAGTTCAAGCGGAGGCATAAAAGATGGCCGAGACAACTGCGGAGCCCTCGCCTGAGCTGAGCGTGGCCGAGGAAGAGGCGGTCTTCTACCACGAGGCGGCGCTGAACTCATCGTGGACGGGTACGCGGCTGGCACTGGGCGCCCTGTCGTTCCTGTTCGGCGCGTTCGTGTTCGCCTTCTTCTACCTGCGGTCGCTCAACTCGCACCATCTGTGGTACCCGAAGGGCCTGGTGGCCAACGGGGTTGCGTGGGAGGGCCCCAGTAAGGCGCTGGGAGCCGCCATCTTGGCGTGCATCGTGGTCAGCGCTCTGGTGCAGACCCTGGCACTGCAGCGGATCAAGGCTGGACACAAGGGAACCTGGATTCAGGGCGCGGTGCTCGCACTGCTGCTCGGCCTTGCCGCCGTTGGGCTGCAGGTATGGCAGTTGACGCACCTAGGGTTCTGGCCTGGCTCGGCTGGCTTCGCGAGCGTCTTCGTCGGGTTCAACCCGGTCTTCCTGACGATCGCTTTCTGCGCGATGGTCTGGCTGGAGATCCTGATCATGCGGTGCCGCTCCATACCGCAGATCTCGTTCGTCGAGCAGCCGCCCACTTACGCGGAGGCCTTCTCGGTCCAGCGTTTCCAGGCCGCGCTGAGTGCCTTCACCGTGACATGGAACTACCTGGCCGTTGTGGCGATCATCGCCTGGATCCTGTTCTACCTGGTCCACTAGGCCGGACCGGACGCAAACCGCGAGATTCGAAGAGAGGCCTAGTGGAAGCGGCGTTTGAGCACTGGTCGGCCAGCTGGCCGCTGCTGATCGGTTACGTCGTCGTCGCAGCCAGCCACCTCGCCGGCTTGCGTCGGTCGCTGGCCGCGGCACAGGCGGTCACACCCGAGGTGGGCACCAGCCAGGAGCGACGTCGCGAGGCCATGTTGTTCCAGCTTGGCCTGCTCCTGGTGCTGGTGTCGCTGGTGTCGCCGGTCGGGTACTACTCGACGGTGTACATCTGGATCCGGATGATGCAGACACTGCTTGTCGCCGTCGTCGCCCCCGGACTTCTCGTCGTCGGCGCTCCCTGGGAGTCGTTCCGCGCAGTCCTAACCCGTCAGCCGTCGCAGCCGCCGTCGGGAACGGATATAGTGCGGCGCACGCCCTGGCTGATGTCGCGGCCGGCGCTAGCGGTCATTGCCGCCAACGTCGTGTGGCTCGTCTGGGAGGTCCCGGCGTTGTTCGACGCGGCTCGCGCGAATGCTGGTCTAGCTTGGATCGAACATCTGAGCTATCTCGCTGCCGGCACGCTTTTCTGGCTCCAAATGATCTCCTCGCGTCCCTTTAGCCAGGCGACCCCGCCGCTGCGGCGGCTCAGGCTGCTGATCGGCACCGTCGGAGTGTCCACCGTGTTTGGCATGATGCTCGTATTCGGCTCGAGCGTCCTGTACCCGGCATACGCGAACTCAGCACATCATCTGATGACCGTGCTGGATGACCAGCAGTTGGCGGGCGCAGTCTGGTGGATGGGCATGCTGCCAGCAATGAGCGTCGGCGCGGTGGCGCTGATGATGCAGTGGCTCCGGGATGAGGAGTCTGCGGAGCTGTCAGCCGGACTGGACCGGCTGCTGACGCCGCGCAGGCACGGCTGGCCTTCGCGGCCGGTCATCAGGTGACGAGCGAATGACTTGTGGCAGGAGGCCGCAGTGCCAGGACTGATCCTCGCAGGTGTGAACCCGGACAACACCCCGAGCGGGTACTACTGGACGTTCCTGTTCCCGATGCTGTTGTTCATCGTCATCGCAGCCGTTCTGTACATGCTGTTCAGCAGGCCGCACCGGCGAGTGCCGGGCCGAGCGATCACCTCTGCTGTCGGGACACTGCCAAGCGCCGAGATCGCGCAAGCGGCGTCGGCTGCCGGCGGACCGAGCGTCGCGCCAGGCGGCGACACCGCCGCCTCCGTCAACGAGCCGGAGGGCACTGTGCTCGTGGCCGAGCATGACGGCGCGGACACGGACTCGGCCGCCGTTGGAACTGAAAGCGGCGGCAGCGCCGACGACGCGGCCCAGACCGGGCAGGCGGAACACGCGGAGGGTAGTGAGTGAGGCAGGCGACGGGTGCGCTGGCTGCGCACGGTTCCCCCGCGGTGGCTAGCACGGTGGTAGACGCCGCGGTAGCTGACACGGGCGCAGTGCGCACCGGCCCGGACGCCGTCGGTGGAGATCGCCGCCCAGTGCGCGTAGTCGCGAGGGCGCTGTTCCTGCTGACCAAGCCTCGCATCATCGAGCTGCTGCTGGTCACGACCTTGCCAACGATGTTCCTGGCCCGCCGCGGGCTGCCCAGTCTGACCCTGATCGCCGTTACCCTCGTTGGCGGTGCCCTGGCTGCAGCCAGCGCCAACACGCTGAACTGCTATATCGATCGTGATATCGACGCGGTCATGAAGCGGACGGCTAGGCGCCCGCTGGTAGCCAAGGGAACGCCGGCGGCGATCAAGCCGGGCGAGGCACTGTTGTCCGGCATCCTGCTTGGCGCCGCGTCAACGCTGCTGCTCGGCCTCGCCGCGAACTGGCTGTCGGCCATACTGGCCGACGGCGCGATCTTGTTCTATGTCTTCGTCTACACGTTGGGGCTGAAGCGCCGGACGGCCTCCAACATTGTGATCGGCGGCGCAGCCGGCTGCTTTCCGGTGCTGGTCGGCTGGGCTGCCGTGACCGGAACCGTGAGCTGGCCGGCCATCGTCCTGTTCGCCGTTATCTTCTTCTGGACGCCACCGCACTTCTGGGCGCTGGCGATGAAGTTCAAGGACGACTACGCGGCGGCTGGCGTACCGATGTTGCCGGTGGTAGCCACCGCAGCGTCGGTGGCCCGCAAGATCCTGGTGTACTCCTACGGGATGGTCGCGGTGACGCTGGCGCTCGCGCCGTATGCCGGCTGGATCTATGGTGTCAGCGCAGGCGGCCTGGGTGCCTGGTTCCTGGTCGAGGCTCATCGGCTTCGCTCCAGGGTTAGTGCCGGGGAAGCCGCCGCCCCCATGCGTCTGTTCCACCTGTCGATCGCGTACCTGACCTTGCTCTTCGCTGTCATCGCGGTCACGGCGCTGCTGCCCAGGGGTTAACGTATGGCCGTGACCGCCGGACATCCCAGGACGCGCTGGACAATCCTGCTGCGGCCGCGGTGGCTCGCCTGGCACGGCTTCGCCGTGGTCGCGACGGCGGGGATGCTGTACCTGGGTGACTGGCAGCTTCATCGCGCCGAGTCTGGCAACGAGCTGAGCTGGGCGTATACGTTCGAGTGGCCGCTGTTCGCGATATTCGGCGTGTACTTCTGGGCGAAGACGCTGCGCGACGAGCTCAGGAATCAGGCGGACGCTGAGACCGGCACGCAGGCCACGACGACCGACGCGAAGGCGAACCCGGCGGACACCTCGCCGGGCCCGATGGCACCCGCCGCGGATGCGTACGTGGAACGGCTGAAGTCCGAGGTCCGCGGCCACGGGAAATGGCACGGCTGGCGTTAGCCTCCGGGGCAACCGCTGGCCCGCGTCCGGATGCTGGTTTTAGAATCAGCTTCTATTACTGACCGGGCCCCTGGAGGATGCCGTGGCATGGGACTTCTCGACCGAACCGGAGTTCCAGGAGCAGCTGGACTGGGTCGCCGACTTCTGCCAGAACGAAGTCGAGCCCCTCGACCTGGTCTTCCCCGGTGCGGCGTACTCACGTAACCCGAAGGCCAAGGCACTCGCCGATCCGCTGAAGCAGCAGGTGAAAGACCGCGGGTTGTGGGCGCTGTTCCTCGGTCCCGACCTCGGCGGTCCTGGTTTCGGGCAGCTCAAGCTTGCGCTGCTGAACGAGATCCTGGGCCGGTACCGGTCAGCGCCCGTTGTCTTCGGCACTGCCGCGCCCGATACCGGCAACATGGAAATGCTGGCCGCCTACGGCACACCCGAGCAGAAAGAGAAGTGGCTCTCCCCCCTGATGAATCAGGAGATCTTCTCGGCTTATTCGATGACCGAGCCGCAAGGCGGGTCTGATCCGAACCTGTTCAAGACCAGCGCGGTCCGGGACGGCGATCAGTGGGTCATAACCGGCGAGAAGTGGTTTACCAGCGCTGGGGCGCGGGCCGACATCATCTTCGTAATGTGCACGAATGGCATGTTCGTGGTGCCGCGCGAGACGCCTGGTGTCGAGATCATGGGCTTCCCGCCGCTGCACAACCACATCCGCTACAACGAAGTGCACGTTCCCCTCGGCAATCTCCTCGGTCCGGAGGATGGCGCCAAGGTGCTGGCACAGCGCCGTCTAGGCGGCGGCCGGATCCATCATGCGATGCGCACTGTGGCCCAGGTCAAGCTAGCTTTCGACATGATGTGCGAGCGCGCACTCAGCCGTGAGTCACATGGCAAGGTGATCGCGGAGCACCAGATGGTGCAGGAGGCGATCGCCGACTCGTACGCGGAGATCAATATGCTGCGCTTGCTGGTGCTGTGGACCGCGTGGACCATCGATAACTCCAGCACTCAGGCCGCTAGGACGCAGATCGCGGCCTGCAAGTACACCATGGGCAAGGTGCTGCGCGAGGTGAGCTACCGGGCGCTGCACATCATGGGATCACTGGGTACGACGAACCTCACCCCGCTGCAGGCGATGTACGCTACCGCGCCGACGATGTCGATCGCCGACGGCGTTGATGAGGTGCACAAGGTCACGGTGGCCCGCAACGTCCTCAAGGGATACCAGCCGCACCCCGGCCTTTGGCCGACCGAGTACATTCCGGGTAAGCGCGATGAGGCCAGGAAGAAGTATGCGAGCCTGATCGAGTCGGACCCGGATCTCGCTGCCTGGGCGGATGCCGCCGTCCGCGCGACTGCACGGGGCTGATCCCGACCGGAGCGGCGAAGGGCAGGACATGGAGATCACGGGCAAGGTTGCTGTCGTCACAGGAGGCGCCAGCGGGGCCGGCCGGGCGCTCGCGCTCGGGCTGGTCGGGCGAGGTGCGTCGGGCGTCGCTGTCTGCGACATTGACGCAGCGGGCGCCGCGAAGGTCGCTGGCGAGATCGAGGCGGCAGGCGGCCGCGCGCTGGCGGTGCCGGCCGACATGACCTCCGAAGCCGACGTGCAGGCGCTGGTCTCCGCGGTTACCGCAGCACTCGGGCCGATCGGGCTGTTCTTCTCCAACGCCGGGATCATCGTGGCAGGCGGCGAGGAGGCTTCAGATGACGCCTGGTCGAAGATCTGGGCGATCAACGTGCACAGTCACGTCTACGTGGCTCGCGCGGTGCTGCCCGGCATGCTGCGGCAGGGGGAGGGCTACCTGGTCATTACCGCGTCAGCAGCCGGCTTGCTGACGCAGCTGGGCTCAGCGCCGTATGCGGTAACCAAGCACGCTGCGGTGGCGTTCGCCGAATGGCTTTCTGTCACCTATGGCGATCAGGGCATCCGCGTCTCTTGCCTGTGCCCGCAAGCCTTCACCAGCAACCTGTTCGCCACCTCGCGCCGCGAAGCGGGAGCGGATGCTCTCCCGGATAGCGGGGCGGGCGGCGGGTCGGCGCAGGCCGCCGTGGACGGTGTGCTCACGTCCGAGCAGGTGGCGGCGTGCGCGCTCGATGGCATCGCCACCGAGCAGTTCCTGATGCTGCCGCACCAGGAGGTCGCCACCTACGAGCGGCGGCGCGCCGACGACCGGGAGCGCTGGCTGCGCGGCATGCGCCGGATGCAGGCGAGGCTCGCAGCCGGGAGCTGAGCGGTCAGCGCTCGTTCGCGGCTGCTTGGTCGGCGCCCAGCGCGAGGTCGTCGCGACGGCGCTGCAGGAAGCGGCGCTCTGGTCCCGCGCAGGCTAGCTGTACCGCCGCGGTGTACTCGGCCGCAGCATCTGCGCGGCGGCCGAGCCGGACCAGGAACTGTGCGCGGATCGCGTGCAGCAGGTAGTAGCCGTCAAGGGGCAGGCCGTCCGTGATGGCGAGCCCGGCTGCAGGTCCGTGAACCTCCGCGACGGCGACCGACCGGTTGAGTACGACGACCGGGGTGGGAGCTACGGTGACGAGCTGATCGTAGAGCTGCAGGATCTGCCGCCAGTCGGTCTGCGCGGCAGTTGCTGCGTCGGTGTGCACCGCGTTGATCGCGGCCTGGATCTGGTACAGCCCTGGCTGGCCGTTCCGCAAGCACTGGCGGACTAGGGCGTGACCCTCGTCGATCAGGTTGCGATCCCATGTGGCGCGGTCCTGGTCAGCGAGCAGAACAAGATCTCCGTCGGCAGTGGTGCGTGCGGGCCGCCGGGCCTCGATCAGAAGCATCAGCGCCAGCAGCCCAGCGACCTCGGCTTCGTCGGGGATCAGCTCGGCCAGCAGCCGACCGAGCCGGATGGCCTCGGCGCACAGGTCGGCACGGATGAGATTCTCGCCAGAACTGGCGGCGTAGCCCTCGTTAAAGATCAGGTACACCACCGCCAGAACCGACCTGAGTCGGTCAGGCAGGTCGGCCTCGGTCGGAACCCGGTAGGGGATGCGGGCGTCGCGGATCTTGCCCTTGGCCCG
>Ga0335073_10001900_pt1 | contig 28351 bp, 24 predicted proteins | sample Lox_Sample_22_FD_207093 | JGI IMG/M metagenome (GOLD analysis project Ga0335073, IMG submission 207093) | Soil microbial communities from Loxahatchee National Wildlife Refuge, Florida, United States - Lox_Sample_2.2 | ecosystem: Environmental > Terrestrial > Soil > Wetlands | place: USA...
CGTGCGCGGATCAATCGAGAGAAAATCGCCGGCTGTTCGTGGTCTCGCCTTGGGAGCAGCGCTGAGAGCTGCCGTCGTTCCAGAGTCGCCATTGTTAATCGTTCTACCAGGCGCGGCACGTCAATCAATTATACCGTAAGGTGGAATTAATTTGACTCCCCGCGCCGGCTGGCACAACATTGCCGCCGCTACTCGAGCTTCGCGATCAGCGCTCGAGTGAGGTGGACGATGACGCGCTCAAGATCAGGTCGATACTTCGCCATTCCTCTGCGGTTGGCGATTGCTGTGACGGTGGCCACAGGTGCGTTGTGGGCGGTAGCCGCGCAGGCGCAGACGTTTCAGGTCATTCACAACTTTGCGGGCGGCGCGACGGGTGATGCGCCGAACGCGGGAGTCGTCCGCGACCAGGCAGGCAACCTGTATGGCACGACGGGTTACGGCGGGAATTACACCTCCGCCTGCAACTACGAAGGAACCCAAACCGGCTGTGGCGTGATTTACAAGCTGAGCCCGCACGGCCCGGGCTGGGTTTTCAATGTGCTCTCCAGCTTCGACGGCGCCAACGGTTACTTCCCCTGGCAGCTCATTTCCATTGCGCGCGACGGCACTCTCTATGGCACGACTGCGTATGGCGGGCCGGTCCATTGTGAGTCTTTCCTGCCCGGTTGCGGTACGATTTTCCGGCTGCAGCCCCCGGCATCGTTTTGTCGCTCCGTTTCCTGCTCCTGGACGTTGAGCGAGGTTCACCAGTTTGTCGGATCGCCGAGCGACGGAGGCTTTCCGGAAATCGGCAGCCTGACGATGGGCTCGTCCGGAAACTTCTATGGCACGACCGAAATTGGCGGAGCCTATGACGAGGGCATTGTTTACGAGTTGAGCCCAACCCACAACGGGTGGACGATGTCAGTGCAGTTCAATTTTCTTGGGACCTACGGCCGCAATCCGCAAGGCGGAGTCGTTTTCGACGCTGCCGGCAACATGTATGGCGTGACCAGCGCAGGCGGTGCCAGCGATGACGGCGCCGTATACGAGTTGACCAATATTGGATCCGAATGGGGCGAGTACCTGCTCCATAGCTTCAACCATCAGACCGACGGCGTAACGCCTACCGGCAACCTGGTGATGGATGCATCCGGCAATCTATATGGCACCACCACCGGCGACGCGGTCACCGAGGGAAATGTGTGGGAGCTCAGTCCTGCGAATGGCAGCTGGAATTTGTCTGTGCTTCATTCCTTCCCGGGAGCCTCTGCCGGGCCGGTTGGCGGGCTGCTCATGGATTCGGCGGGTAATCTTTACGGCGCCTCTCGCATCAACGGCTGGGGAAACGTATTCAAGCTAAGCCCTGACAATGGCGGATGGAGCTATACCTCGCTGCATGATTTTACCGGCGGCGTCGATGGCGGATTTCCGGCCAGCAACCTGGCCATCGATTCTGCGGGAGACTTGTTTGGCGTGGCCGCAGCCGGCGGCTCGTCACCAAACTGCTCCGGCGGATGCGGCGTCGTCTTCGAGGTTACGCCGTAATGATTATCCTACATTGTAGGATATAAATTTCTATTCGAAAATCAGAATAGCTGCCGCGATCACCGTGGTCCACAGGCCGCGCTTGTCGCCGACCGCGCTCTGCGTGATGTTGGCGGTGCGTACGATCTTGTTCGAGAGGCGATAGACCTCTTTCTTTTCGTCCCACGATTTGTCGGCGTCAAACTCGACGTCGAGCGTGGTCGCCAGCATCTCGGCGGCAAGCTCTTCGGCATAATCGCCGGCAACATCGTCGGTTTCGCCGAAGGAATGGTGCTCGCTGAGGTAGCCATAGGTGCTGCGATCGGCGGGGATCGCCACCCCAATGCTGGATGCGGTGAGACGGTGCGGCTCACGGGTGGAATTTTCCGCCACCACGGCAAACGTGACCTCGCCCGGCGAGAGATAGCGCAGGCCTTCTTTGCGGGCAATCAGCTTGCAATTGGGCGGAAAGATGGAAGAAACCCGAACCAGATTTTGCGCGGCGATTCCGGCATCGCGCAGAGCCAACTCAAACGAAGTGAGCCGTTCCTTGTGCTTCCCTACGCCTTTCGTTAGAAAGATGCGCTTGGGGACCATGTCTTTGGACAATTTGTAAGGGCCTCCACCAGAAATAGCGGTGTCAACAATTTTTCAAAAATAACACATTGCGTCAAAACCGTGGTGTGAATACGAGATGAATGTGGCGGAAGGCCCTCGGCCTCTGGCAACTCGCTTTTCGTTCAGGCGTCAACCGATGTCACTGCTTGGTCGCAGTCCAGGTGCCTTGGTCGCCGGTTACGCAATTTCCCGAAGTTGTGAAAGTACCCGAAGCGGAAGTGTAGGCGGAATTGAGCGTACCCGTGAGATTCATGGTGTCGTTCGCCGGGGTCCCTAACTCGCTGTTCAGGTTGAACTGCAGGTTGAGGCTCGTGCCCGCAACCGTTCCCGAGAGGGATGCCTGCGTAGCACAAGGCAATCCGCTCAGCGTCGCGCTTCCTGTAAGGTTGTTCCCGCTTTGTTGAATCGTCGCAGTTCCCGAGTACTGCGAGCCGAAGGCTTGGGAATTCGCGGAGAAGTTCCAGATCCCGGTCATGGTCGGCTGAGAAGAGGAACCATTTCCTCCACACCCAGACACAAACATCAGGGCCAGGATAGCAATGGCCGAATATTTCATGTTAATAATCCTCCCCCGTGTCGCTCGAAAACACAGTACGGTCCCAGGGGTCTGCGGCAAATCGGGCAAACTGCGGGACTCGTGGTGGACCTCGGCGGAAGCGCCTGCCGCATCGGGGCCGCGGGTAACCTGCGGGCAGGCGTCTTGGGGAGGGCCGCCTACAAAACTGATTTTCCTCTCCTATACGGGGCGTGATATGTGATGCGGGTCACCTAGGGCTATGTCAAGTACCTGGATGGCAAGCGTCTGATGTCGGCTAACTGCCCGCCGCTTCCTTCGGCCGCAGCAGTTTGTCATACACCCACAGCAGGATCGCGGTCGCGACGCCGATGCCGGTAATGACCCACCACAGCATCCCGGGATGGTGTTGCTCGCCGAAGTGTTGCAGCAGAAATCCGCCGACCGGCCCGGCGATGAGCGAGCCGATTCCGAGCGGGAGAAATGCGAAACCCATGTACGTGCCTTGCTGCCCCGAGGGCGCGAGGCGCGAGATGTATTCGTAATAACGCGGCGACTGCGTGATCTCGCCGAGGGCGACGGCGACGAGCGTGAGGATGGCGCCGATGACCGTGGGATGAACTGCAAGGATCACCCAGGCCAGCGCCGTAATCAGCGTGCCGAGAATGATGGCGGTGAAGGCGTGCATCTTCTGCGTCAGCAGATTGACGGCGACGGTCAGCGAAATCACGACCAGCGGCCCGGTGATCAGGATCAGTTCGGTGTCGGTGCGCGCATTGACGTAGTTGTGGATGTAGAGCGGCAGGGTGATGAACTCCTGCCAGTAAACGATCCAGTAGCCGGTGAAGATCATCAGGAACAGCATGAAGCGCGGATTGGAGAGCACCGTCCAAAAGTTGCGCCCGGCTTGAGCGAGGCTGGTGGTCTCAACTTCGTCGTGCTGCTTCGGCTCGCGGAAGAACAACAGCACGGCGATGAACATCAGGAAGACGCTGAGCGCGGCCACCCGGAAGACATTGTTGACGCTCATGTGCTGGTGCACGTAGGAGGCGACTAGCGGGCCGAAGAATCCGCCGATGTTTACCAGCGTGTAGTAGATCGAGTAGCCGATGGAGCGGACGTTTTCCTTTGAGGCGCGGGCGGTGGTGCCGACCACGGATGGCTTCACCAGCGCGATGCCCAGCGCCGGCAACGCGAGGACGAAGGTCGCGATCGCGATCAGCGGAACGCTGTCGCGGATGGGCGCCATCCACGGCGCACCCAGCGAGCCGAGCAGAAAATACGCGCAGCTCAGGATGAGATACGCGACGGAAAGCGCTCGGCGAAACCCCATGCGGTCGGCGACAGCGCCTCCGAAGACGGCGAGGAACCAGACCAGTCCGCCGAAAAATCCCGTCAGCGTGCCGGCCTGCTCGATAGGGAAGCGCAGCGTCTCGTGCAGGTAGCGCGCCAGTGAGGCAAAAGCCGCATAGTACGACAGGCGCTCGAAAAGCTCGCTGAGATTGGCGACCCAGAACGGCCGCTCGAAGCCGGTGCGAATGTCGTGCCAGCGCTGGGCGAGCGTCGGGCTGGGCTGCGGGTTGTTGGTGCTGAGGGAGTTCGTCGTCGCCATGAATCAGTTGTCAGTTGTCAGCCGTCGGCTGTCAGACGAGGCGAGTCGTGTTTGCACCTCTACCGCCGACATGCCCGCAATGCGAATGACTTTGTTACGGCTGTTGTGCCCGGCGGCTATCGTAACCGACGCGCGCGATACATTCAAAAGCTCGGCGAAAAATTCTATGCAGGCATCGTTGGCGCGGCCTTCGACGGGCGGAGCGGTGAGCGCGAGCTTCAGCGCGTCGCCGATCTCGCCGGTAATGGCATTCTTGCGCGCGCGAGGGTGGACACGAACCTGGAAGGTTGCGCCGAGTGGGGTGTCGCGGATGATCATGGCTTCGGACGCTCGCCGAAGATCGCGGTCCCGATGCGCACGCAGGTTGAGCCTTCCTCGATGGCGACTTCGAAGTCGTGCGACATGCCCATGGACAACAGGTTCATTCTCACGGATGGAAGATCGCGGGCGGCGATCTGGTCGCGCAGCTGGCGCAAGCGGCGAAAGTAGGGCCGCGCGCCTTCTGGGTCGTCGGTAAACGGCGGTACGGTCATCAGCCCTTGAATTCGCAGGTGCGGCCAGCGCGGTGCGCCGGCGAGGATCTGCTCCAGTTCGTGCGATTCGGGCGCGAGGCCGGTCTTGGCCAGCTCGCCGCCGATGTTGATCTCGATCAGTACGCCGAGTGTCCTGCCGAGTTTTTCCGCAGAGGCGTTGAGGCGGTCGGCGAGTTTGGCGGAGTCGAGCGAGTCGATGGCGGAGAAAAGTTCGGCGGCTCTCGGCGCCTTGTTCGATTGCAGATGACCGATCATGTGGAACTCCACCCCAACAGGTTCACCTACGGGTCTCGTTGGGGCTCCCGGCTGCTTCGTTCCGACGAGTCGCTCCAGGGCGGCGTGCTTGTCGGCGAATTCCTGGACACGGTTCTCGCCGAAGAGGCGCTGGCCGGCGTCGTAGGCTTCCACGATGCGTTCGGCCGGCTGAGTTTTGCTGACTGCCATAAGCTCGACGTCTTCAGCGCCGCGTCCGGAGCGGGTAGCGGAACGGGCTATGCGCTGCTGAATAGCCGCGAGGTTGGCAGCGATGGTCATTGGGGAAGAGCAATTGTAGTCGGAGGTGAGTGTGGTTGCGGGGAGTATCGCCCGCGGCGGTGTAATAGTTGTACTACATGCCGGTTTCGGCGTGTAAGCCTTACATGTCAATATGGCAAAACACAACAACAAGCCGTAACTCGATGACCCCTCTGGAAATATAAAGTCGGCAATTTATGAACAAAGGCCTGCGGAATATGCTATAGTCTAATCTAGAGTTGAAGCTCACCGAGCCCAGCCGATCCGGCTGGGTTTTGTGTTTGCAGCCAGTGTCTGGCTGCCCCCGGACGAATCTCACGTCTCACCGGTTGTGCGGTCGGGATGACAATCTGAAAAATCTGGAATCGTGATGCTGCGGTAGCGACGAGCGGCGCGGCCGCCTTTCGCCGCCGCTCGCAATCCGCTATCGTTAAGCAAACAGGAGTTACCAAGGTGCTGTACAAACTCGCAAATTCGGGTGCGCTGTGGTGCGTCTTGCTCGGCCTGGCAGCTGCGCCGGCGGTTGCTGCCAGCTCGGCACAAGCAGGCCCGGCTCACGGCGCCAATCCCAACATCGTGCGCGGCGTCATGTTGCAGCCGGGCGCGATCTACATCAACCCCAATGATCAGTCGACAAAGCTCTCCGACATCGGGCGCGGGCGCGAGGTTGCTATCGTGGACCGCTCGCCGGGGTGGCTGAACGTGGTCGGCACGGTTGATATCACCCAGGATCCGGAAGACGAGGAGGCGCATGACCGCAACGTCACCGGCTGGATCCGGGACAACCTGGTGATCACGACGGCGACGCCGGACGGCGACAAGATCGTGTATGGCGAGGCCTTCGACTCGGAGCTGCAGGCGAGCAAGCGCGATGGCCGGCGAGGCGCGGCCCTGGATGCCATGCGGCTTTACGGGTGGATCGCCTTCTATCTTCCGCAGTCGCCGCTGGCCGCGGAGGCCGCGTACCGTGCGGCGGATATTCGCTGGCAGATCGACGCGGCCGATGCGCTGTCGCGTCCCTCGGCGAAGATGCGCGATCCCGCACTGCACGAACAGATCAACGAAGATTACATGCGCCACGTGATGAAGAAATTTCCCGGCACGAAGTGGGCGGACCTGGCGGCGTATCACCTGATCCAGAACCAGCTGTGCGGCAACTGGGAAGCGGCGGCGAAGTGTCCGGAGATGGAAGCCAAGCTTTACATGAAATACGCCGACGAGCATCCGCAGTCGCCGAAGACGCCGGAAGCGTTGTACAAGGCGGCGTGGCGATATTCGGCGCTGATCCAGATCTACACCACAAACAACGACGGCAAGAAAGCTGACGAGTCGAGGACCCGCGCGCTCAACACGGCCAAGAAGCTGGTTGCGCAATACCCCAACGACATCGATTGGTCGAATCGAGCCATGCGTCTGATATACATGGTGCAGAACCAAGTGCCGACGTGGGGGAACGGGCTGGATTAGGCTTCAAGGATACTTTGTAGTGTCATCCCGACCGAAACCCGCCTTGGCGGGCGAGTGGGGGGACCTGCTGTTTGCCCGGCTAGCCGGCTGACCCCAGCGAACCGCAGATCCTTCGACTTCGGCGCGCAAAAGCAGCGCGCCTTCGCTCAGGATGACAGCGTGAGAGGCACCGAGCTCCCGACCGTCAGCACTGTTCTAACGCGTTGTCTTAACAAACGAGGGCCCATTGAACGACTACCTGTTGTCCGTGATCCTGGGGATCATTGAGGGACTGACCGAATTTCTGCCTGTCAGCTCGACGGCACACCTGCGCATCTCCGAGGCGCTGCTGCATATCGATCTGGGCAACGGTTACTGGAAGATGTTCTCTATCGTGATCCAGTTAGGCGCGATCCTGTGCCTGCCGATTTATTTTCGCGATCGCATTGCGGAGTTCGTGCGCGACTTCCCGCACGGCAAGCGGGGCGATCGCACCGTGATGAATCATCCGCTGACGCTGACGATGATCGCGTTCGTGGTCACGGCAATTCCGGCGTTTCTGTTGACCAAGGTCATCGGCAAGCACCTGGAGAGCCTGACGATCATGGGGACATCCCTCATTGTGGGAGGCATCGTGATGTGGGTGGTCGATGCAGCCTACGAGCGCTCGCAGCATAAGGCGATGGCGAAGGCCGCGGGAGTGGGCGCGAGCATAGCGGTGGCGCCGAGGAATATGTTTGGCGGCCGACTGACGACGGACATGGAGGATATGTCGATCGGGCAGGCAGTGTGGATCGGCTTTTGCCAGATCTTTTCGGCGGTCTTTCCCGGCACCTCGCGTTCGATGTCAACCATTACCGGCGGCGAGCTGGCGGGCATGGACCGTCCGTCGGCGCTGGAGTTTTCGTTTTTCCTGTCGATACCGACGATGGTGGTTGCGACCTTTTACGACCTGTTCAAATCGATGCGGCCGCATCACGGCGAAGCGAGCGCGATCGGCTCGATGCCCAGCGATGCGCATTCGTGGATCGTGCTGGCCATTGGATTCGTTGTGTCTTTCATTGTGGCCTATGGGGTGGTGGCCTGGTTTATGAACTGGGTGCGCACGCGCGGGTTTACCTTGTTCGCCATTTATCGCATCGTCGTGGGCGCGGCGGTGCTGTGGTGGTTCAGGGGCATGGCGTAGCTGAATCCACCAGACGAGCACCGAGAGCCCGGAGTGGCTACTCTTTTACGGCGCGATCTTATATGGTCCCACATTGTGAGACTCTAAGATCCTCGCCGACCACGGGGCACGCTCTTACGGTGTGATCTCGAAGACCACACCAACGTGTCCCGTGCCACCGTCCTGGGTGGTCGTGTAAAGATTGTCGCTGCTGTCGAAAATCACGTTGCCGGCGGGGTTCGATCCGGCGCCCCCCTCAAAACCCGTCAGCGTCCAGCTCCCGTTCGAAGGGGTGAGCCGGAAAACTTCCGGTACATCGTAGTAGTTCGTCCCGTAAAGGTTTCCGGCAGCATCCATGGCTAGCGTCCCAATGATGCCCTGATTAAAGCTAAGCGAATACAGCACGCTATAGGTCCAGCCGCCGTTGGAGGGGCTCAACTCATACACCTTCGCCGTGGTGCCGTTATAGCCATAGGTCGCGCCGTAGAAATTACCCGATTGATCAGCAATCAAGCCGGCGTACGGGTTGGCCCCATCGCTTTCCCCGTGGAAGTGATAGACCACGGTTTCGGTCCAGCCGCTGGCTGACGGGACCAACTCGTAAATCGTGCCGTCGTCATAGCTCCCGCCGAAGGCAGCCGTGCCCCACAGGTTTCCGGACTGATCGAAGGTGACACCAGCATAGGGGACAGCGCCGCCGTCGCCTTGACCAAAGCGGTAGAGAACGGTCTCCGTCCAACCGCCATTGGAGTGGGTGAGTTCATACACCATGCCATTGTCGTCGGGTCCGCCGTGTGGGGTGGTGCCGTACAAATTGCCGGCTGCGTCGAAGACCAGGTCACCGAACGTGGGCTGCTCGCCATCGAAGCCTTGGAAGGAATGCAGCACGGTCTCTGTCCACGGGCAGAGCGACGTCTTGCAGAACGCGGCCGGAGGCCGCAGATTGAAGACCGTGCCGTCGTTGGCAGTGCCCCCATTGGCCGTGGTGCCGTAGAGACTGCCATCCGGGCCGATGATTACCCTGGCCTGCGGATGCGCACCGTCGGGGCCGCTGAAGGTGTAGATGGTAGTCAAAATCCAGCCGGAGCCCCGGCGCGACAGCTTGAACACCGTGCCGCATCCCGGGGGGTTGGGAAATGAGCAGCTGCCGCTCATGTTGCCACCGGTGCTGGCGGTCCCATAAAAATTTCCTGCCCGATCCATGGTCAAGCCGGCCACGGGTTCGCCGCCGTCCGGCCCATTGGTAAAGTTGTGCAGCACGGTAAAGGTCTGGGCGTGGGCCGGAAGCATTGCCATCAGGAGCAGGGAAAAAACGGCTACGCCTGCTAGCGGGGCGACTATCGAACTCCAATTTTGCTCTGAGCGCTTCATGATCCTCTCCTTGATTGCCGGGAAACTTCTTGCCTTACGTTGGGCCGCTTTAGTAGTCCCACATTGTGCGCGGCTCGAACTGACAACTGGCGACTGTCAACTTCTTAGGGCGTGATCTCCCACACTGTGCCACAGCCGTAGCTTCCGCAGATGTCGCCGCCGGTGAGGCCGCCCTGCTCGGCGGTCCCGTAGAGGTTCCCACTGGCATCCATGACGATCTGGCCGTAGGGCCAGCCGCCGTCCGAACCACCTGTAAAGTCGTAGAGGTCGGTGTAGGTGTAACCGGAGTCGGATGGAGTTAACTTGAAGACAGTACCCCAGCCGTATCTTCCCCCTTGGACGGTCGTGCCGTAGAGATTGCCTGCGGAATCCATGAGGACTCCGGCTTGCGGCCCGTCCTGATCGCTGTAATGGAAGGCGTGCAACACGGAGAAGTTCCAGCCGCCGTTGTAAGGAGACAGCTCAAAAACCCCGCCTGCTTCCCCCGGCCCGCCTTCGCGATTGGTGCCGAACAAATCGCCGGAAGAATCGAAAATCAGGTTGCCGAATGAACCGGAGCCGTCGCTGCTGTTGAGGAACTGATGTATGGGAGTTAATGCCCAGCCCTGGCCGGAGGGGGACAATTGGAACGCAGTTCCGGACTGATCTGCGCCAGCTTCAGTGGTGGTGCCATACAGATTCCCCGCTCGGTCAAAGATGACGCCGCTCCAAGGCGAGCAGCCGTCGAGATATCCGCTGAAGGTCCAGAGAAGGTCAAATGTCCACTGGTTGCCATTGCGGGCCAACTCAAAAACCGTGCCGCAACTGTAGCTGCCGTTGCCGGTCGACGTGCCATAAACATTACCGGCGGCATCGAAACTGAGCGCGCCAAAAGCGGGCTCGGAACCGTCCGATTGCCCGGTGAACTCGTACAGGACGGTTTGCGTCCATGGGCAGAGCACGCCGGCGCAGAAAGAGGGCGGGGGCTGCAAACGGAAGACATTACCGCAACCGCCGAAGCAACCGATGCCGCCATAGAAAGTTGTGCCGTAAAGAGCGCCGTCGGGGCCGAAGGCCAGCGGCGCATCCGGGGTAGCCCCGTCCGGCCCATGAAAGGAATAGATCGTGCTGAAAATCCAGTCCGAGCCATGGCGGCTTACCTTGAAGATGGTGCCGCAGGTATAGTCATAGCACTGCGATCCCTGCAAGCCACCGTCGCCCGTACCACCGTATAAATTTCCGGCGCGGTCGATCGTAAGCCCGCTCCCGCCGGGATTCGCGCCGTCCGCCCCGCCGGTAAAGGAATGAATCACCTGAAAGGTTTGCGCCGGGGCTGGTAGGGGCATTGCCAGCACGAAGAGAAGGCCGACAAAGATTGCCAGGCGGACCATTATCGAAGTCCAATGTGGCTTGAAGCGCAGCATGATGATCTCCTTGATTACCCGGAAGCTTCTTACCTTACGTTGGGCCGCTTTAGTAGTCCCACATTGTGCGCGGCTCGAACTGACAACTGGCAACTGACAACTTCTTACGGCGTGATCTCCCACACCGTGCCCCACGAGCGCGAGCCTCCCTGAGCGGTGGTGCCGTACATGTTTCCGCTGGCGTCGAAGGTGACGGCGCCGATGGGGCCATAGCCATCGCTTTCATTGAAGTTGAAATAATCGATGTACTGCCAGCCGAGGCCTGTGGGGAGCAGCTTGAAGATCTCGCCCGCGCCCTCGCCGATAGGCAGTGGGCCATAAAGATTGCCCTGTGCGTCCAGCGTTGGGGCTCCCAAGGGGCCGGGATATTGTCCGTTAAAAGTTTGCAGAAGGGTGAAAGACCAGCCGCCGCTTTGCGGAGTCAGTTCGTAAGCGGCGCCGGGTTCGAAGTTGCCGGTGATGCCGAACAGATCGCCATGGGCATCCATGACGACCCCGCCGGCTCCACTGCCATTGTCGTACTCAGTGAAGGCGTAAAGGGTTTTCTCGCTCCAGCCGGATTGCGTCGGCGATAGCTCGTAAACGCTCCCGTAGCCGTTTGCGCCGCCGTCCTGGGTGGTGCCGTACAGATTTCCCGCATTATCGAGGATGACGCCGCTAAGAGGAGCGCCACCTTCACTGGCATCGGTAAAGTTCCAGAGCACTGTCTCCGTCCAGCCGTTGCTCGAGGGACTCAACTCGAAGACCACGCCATAACCGTTTGCGCCCCCACCTTGAGTCGTTCCGTAGATGTTTCCGGCGTGGTCGAAAATGAGATCGCCATAGCTGGGATATCCGCCGTCGTTTCCACCGGTGAAGCTGTAAATGATGGTTTCGTCCCAGGGACAAAGAGCGGTCTTGCAGGCAGTAGCGGGAGGCCTGAGACTGAAAACGGTTCCCGCATTTAGGGTACCCCCGTAGGAGGTAGTGCCGTAAAGAAGTCCGTTTGGACCAAAGAGCACCCGCGCGTCGGGGGATTCGCCGTCAGGACGTCCTTGAAAGGTGTAGATCGGCGACAAAACCCACGCCCCGTTTTCGGGAACCAGGCGATAGACAACGCCGTGCCGGGTACCGCCATCGCTGGTGGTGCCGTAGATCCTGCCCTGCTGATCGAACGTGACACCGGCAAACGGCTCTCCTCCGTCCGCGCCCAGATCGAAGTTGTGCAGCACGGTCTCGGTCTGCGCGCGGGCCGGCGGAATAGTCAATGCCCCCAGCACGATCGCCGCCGTCACTGCGATAGTCCAACGGAAAATTGACGACCGGCTTCGTTGTTGTATTGTGTGCCGCATGATTGCTCTCCGTTTATTGCCCGGGAACCTATGTCTAAGTCTCGGCTAACTCGTTAGTCCCACATTGTGGTAAGTCCAGACTGACAACTGACAACTGGTAACTGCCAACTCTTTTACGGGGTGATCTCGAATACCACGCCATAGCCGGGATTGCCGCCACACGACCCGGTGGTGCCGTATAGGTTTCCGCTGGAATCGATCACCATCGAATTGTTGGGATAGCAGCCGTCGCTGCCGTTGACATGAAAGTCGTGGAGATCGCTGTAGCTCCAACTGCCGTTGGACGGCGACAGCCTGAAGGCGGAGCCGACATTGTAAGCCCCGTCGTACGCCGCAGTGCCATAGACGTTACCGGCAGAGTCGAGAGTCATGCTGCCGTTATAGGTCGGGCCGCCGAAATCGTACATTCCGCTGAAGGCGTATAGCAGACTGAAGTTCCATCCGCCGTTTTCCGGCGCGAGTTCAAATACCGTGCCACTGCCCGCCGGTCCGCCATTCGAGGTCCCTCCATAGACATTTCCCGAGTGGTCTAACGTCAGGCCGCCCGTTCCATACCCATTCATCTGGTCATTGAGATCAAAGAGGTCCTGCTCAAGCCAGCCGGTTCCAGAAGGCACCAACCGATAAACCAGGTTTGGATAACTGGTGGAGTAAATGGCGCCCGCAGCATCTAAGGCCACACCAGTGGCGCCAAGGTCTTCATTGCCGACGGCGGTCAGGGTCCACTGGCCGTTTGAGGGTGAGAGTTCGTAAACCAGGCCCGCGCCTCCGTACAGATTGCCGTGGCTATCGAAGGCGATGTCTCCAAACGGGAACCCGGTGTTTTGATCTCCGGTGAATGTGTAAATGACGTTTTCGGTCCAGTAGCAAACGGCGGTTTTGCAGGCCGAGGTTGGCGGCCGCAAGTTGAAGACTACGCCACAGCCAGTGTTATAGCCTCCGCATCCCTGATCCCCACCGGTGTTCGTGGCGCCATAAAACGTTCCGTCCGGTCCGAAGATGACCCGGGTTTCGGGAGTACCGCCATCGGCGCCGCCGCGGAAGCTGTACAGAGTAGTGAACTCCCATCCCGAAGACCGGTGCGTTACCTTGAAAACTGTCCCGAACCGACCGGGTCCTCCGCTGCTGGTCGTGCCGTAGAGATTGCCAGCGGCGTCCATGGTGAGGCCGACCCCGGGCTGAGCGCCGTCGGCTTCACCCGAAAAGGTGTGCAGCACAGTCAATGTCTGCGCTGCGGCCGCCGAGATGGTTAATGCCCAGATCACGATCGCTGCGGCCACTGCGACTGCGAGTCGTAAGGTGGTCGACGGGAGTCGCTGTTGGGTTGTGTTCTTCATGAGCCCTCTCCTTCAGTGCAGAGAACCTGCTATCGGAATCAGGTTTGCGATTGCCTATCCCACATTGTAGGAATCTCGAACCGACAACTGACCACTGGCAACGGCTCTACGGTGTGATCTCCCAGATCACCCCGAAGCCGTACAAGCCGCCTCTAACCGTCGTTCCGTAAAGATTTCCATCGCTGTCGATGACGATCTGCCCGACGGCTCCGCTGCCATCCGAGCCGCTGAAGGTATGCAGTGTGGTAAATGTCCAGCCGCTGCCGGAGGGGGTCAGCTTGAAGATGTAGCCGTCGCCAAGTTCGGATTCGCAGCCGTAGAGATTGCCGGCGGAATCCATGACCAGCCCGGAGGCGTCGGTGTGTCCGACCTGGAAGTTGAAAACCAGGCTGTAATTCCATCCGCCATTGGCGGGGCTGAGTTCGTAAATGTTCGCGCTCTGGTTACCGCCATCGCCGGTGCTGGTGCCGAAGATATTCCCGGAAGGGTCGCGGTAGACGCCGATCGGGGCGTAGCCGTCGTCGCCGTTGAAATGATAGAGCTGGTTCAGGCCCCAGCCGGATTGCGAGCGCTGCAGTTGGAACACAGCGCCATAACAACAGCCGATGCCGCCGCCGTAGGCCGCACCGTAGAGATTGGCGTCGGGATCAATGGCCATGTTTCCGGCCGGCAACGTTACGCCTGCGCCCTGATCGAAGGAGAAGATCACGCTCTCCGTCCAGCCGCCGCTGCCGGGAGAGAGCTCATAGGCCGCTCCCTGGTTGGCAGTTCCACCGTAGACCGTCGCGCCATACATATTTCCTACGCTGTCGAAGAGCACGCGGCTGGTGGGTAGCGATCCATCGGGCTGGCCCGAGAACTGATGAAGAATGGTTTCGCGCCAGGGGCACATGGCGCTGGCACAGAAGGTCGGCGGCGGCTGAAGCCGGAAGACGTTGCCGCAAGCGTTGTAGTCGCTGCAGCCGCCCACGCCATTGGTCAATCCGTAGAGGGCGCCTTCGGGCCCAATCGTTACGCCCTGGCCGGGATTGCCCGAGTCGTAGCCTCCCTGAAAGTCATAAAGCGGCTTCATGATCCAGCTTGCGCCGTGGCGCTGCAATTCGAATACCGAACCGCAACCGGTAAAGCCCCACGAGCTGTCATTGCAACCGGGGACTTGAATGCCTCCGGCTGAAGCCGTGCCGTAAAGATTGCCGCCGCGATCGATGGTCAAGCCGTCGACGGGCCCTGCGCCGTCCTGGCCGCCGGTGAAGTTATACAGCACCTGGAAGGACTGGGCATTTGCCGGCTGCGGCGCGAATGCCAGCAGAAAGAAGGTCGCCGCAAGCAGGGCTGGTACCAGTCCGAGGCGAATTGCAGCAAGTTGCCGTTGTTCGGGGCGCTTCATATTTCCTCCCTCAACTCGTCCGTCGCGATCTGTTAAAGTCCCACAACGTGGGAGTCATAAGCTGTAAGCGATTTCTGCCTACGGCGTGATCTCCCACACCGTGCCACAGCCGTCCTGGCAGTTGCGGCTGCCGCCTTCTTCCGCGACGCCATACACATTGCCGCTGTTATCGAGCACGACCGTGTCGACCGGGTAGGCCCCGTCGCTTCCGCCGGTGAAGTAATAAAGGGTCGCGTACGTCCAGTTGCCGCCGGAGTTGGTCAGCTTGAAGACATAGCCTGACCCGCCTTCGGCGTCGTTGATCCCGTACAAGTTGCCGGCGTTGTCGAAGACGAGTGTGCCGGGATAGTTGTCCTCACCGGGAAAGGAATAAAGAATGGAATGAGTCCAGGAGCCGTTTTGAGGGGAGAGTTCGAAGACCGTGCCGCTGCCGTCGTCTCCGCCGAAAAGGGTTGTGCCGTAGAGATTGCCGGCATTATCGAGGACCAGACGCCCCAGCAGGTAGCCCCCTTCGGGATCCCGGCAGTCAAAGGAGTACAAAACGGAAAACGTCCAGCCGGATGCGGAGGGCGAAAGTTCGAAGACGGTGCCGCAGCTGCCGGGCCCTCCGTCATACGTCGTGCCATAGAGGTTGCCGAGAGAATCGGAGATGACCCCGTTGGGATAGGAGCCATCGGACAGGCGGAAACCGTGAAGGATAGTCTCTGTCCAGCCCTCGGTCGTGGGGCTCAGTTCGTAAGCGACTCCCAGACCACCATCGCCCCCGGCCGTGCCGTAGGCGTTGCCGGCCTGATCGAAGACAATCGGGCTGTTCGGCTGCGCTCCGTAACCGCCGGAAGGGAAGACATAAGCCTGGGTTTCGGTCCACGGGCAGGAGATCGATCGGCAGAAGGAAGCCGGAGGTCGCAGTTGGAAAACGGTTCCGCAGCCGTTGGGGACGCAACCATCGCTGCCGCCGTAGAGCGTCGAACCGAACAGGGTGCCGTCCTGACGGAATGTGAGGCGGGCAGCCGGTTCGGCGCCGTCACTGCCTCCCTGAAAATCGTAGAGCGAGCTCAGAACCCAGCCTTCGCCGTGGTGGCCCAGTTTGTAGACTGATCCGTTGTAGGCGTTTCCTGTGCCGGATTCGGTGGGCCCGTACAGATTTCCCGCGCGATCGAAAATGGGGACCGCCGAGGGATGTGCGCCATCAGGCCCGCTGAACGCGTGTAGGACGGTAAAGGTCTGTGCTTGGCTGAGCGAGCTGAGGGTCAGAAAAATAACAAAAAAAGGGATTCGCTTTGCTTGGCTTAATCTCTCCATCACAATGCCCCCGAGTTCGCCGGGCTGGTCGGGACGGCGAACAGTGGGGCCATGTTGTGCCTGACAGCTCCGCCCGTCAAATTAATTGCACATTACGGTGTAATTAACTGAAAGTGCGACAGGTAGCTGATACCAAAGCAAAGAAGCCCGCCGTGTGGGCGGGCTGTCGAGGTGCATTGTCGGCTTTAGTGAGGCGGAGCGGGGGTGCCGATGTTCCCTCCTGAGGCGTCATCCCAGGGGGCAGTGGTCTGCCGGTTGTTGAAATTTTTTCTCTGACTATTGCTGGTAACTGGGGTATTAGCTGCCGGCGCATTCTCGGGATTAGGGTTGGGGGCGTTGGGCTGGTTCACGCCCTGGTTATCAATACCGCGCCCGGCGAGCTTACCGGTCTGAGGGTTGCGATTCAGGTGGCCCTCCTGGGCGGCCGCGGATTGCCGGTCGGCGGCGCGCTCCGACTCGCCGGCATTGTTGGCGGGACTCTTACCCACCTCCGACGTCGGCTTCGGGGTGGTGGCCGTCGGCGGTGATTGGGCGGCCGGAGTCTGGCTGGTTACCGGCGGCGAGGCCTGCGTCCCGGGGTCGGTCCTGTCGCTTGATGCCTGGCCAACTGCCATCGCGGCCGCCAGCAGGGTGAATCCCAGTAACGCTAATGTTTGCTTCATCTTGGGTTCTCCGTTGGGTCAGTTAACGTCACCTCAGTTGGAATTCCGTCAGCGGAAGTGGGTTTTCCGGCCTCCACAAAGATCGCCGCAAGCGGCTGCAGATGAAGCCGTGAACGATAGGCGAAGGGCGAAGAGCGGTTGGTCTTCGCTACACTGAATTTATGAGCGACACGGGCTTCGACTGGCGCAAATTCGATGCCTACCTGTTCGACATCGACGGCACGCTGGCCAACACTCGCGGTGGGGTGCATTACAACTCATTCCACACGGCTTTGCGCGAGGTTTACGGCTGCGGCGGCCGCATTGACGCCGTTCCCGTCCACGGCAACACCGACATCGGAATTCTTCGGGCCGCTCTGGAGCACTACGGACAGCTCCCGGGCAACTTTGAGGAGCTTCTGCCACGAGCGCAGGAGCTGATGCGGGCCGAAGTAGCTCGTCACGCGGCAGAAATGGAGGTGGAGCTCTGCCCGGCGATTTCTGAGCTGCTGGCGCGGTTGCGCCGCGAGGGTAAGCTGCTTGGGGTGGTCACCGGCAACCTGGAAGCGATCGGCTGGCGCAAGCTGGAGCTTGGGGGTTTGCGGGACTTCTTCGACTTCGGATCGTTTAGCGACAGTCGCGAGAAGCGCGAGGATATCTTTCGCCACGGCGTCGAACTGGCACGGCGGCTGCGCGGGCGCGGGACGTCGGTGTGCTTTATCGGCGACACGCCGGCGGATATTCGTGCGGCGGCCACGTTGGGCATGCCCGTGATTGGCGTCGCGACCGGAATCTACTCGTACGAGGATCTGGCCCGGGAATCGCCGACCCTGTGCATCACCACCTGCGCCGAGTTGATGGCGGCCTGACAAGCTGCGCACCCGTGCCTTACAATTTCAAACACATGCGGTTTCTTGCAGGGACATTTTTCCTCCTTGCGATGACGGCCTTGCTGACTGGCCAGCAGACCGTCGCGCCCGGAGCTGCCAGTCCGGCAACTCCTGCGACCGCTGCGGCCAGCCCCCAATCACAACCATCCTCCAACGAACCGCCGAAAAAGGCAGAGTCCAAAAACGCGTCGCCTCCCGCTGCTATCAAAGTGCAGCCGACTCCGTGGCTGCACGACACGCAAGTCTCGCAAGGAGTGATGGTGCCCGTGCCGAGCGCAGGCGGTGCGCAACCGACAGCCCTGCTGCCGGTACCGCGCCCGCAGACGAGTCCCGCGGCGCAGGCGGTCACCTCGCAAGCTCCTCCTCAGGCAAAAGCACCGGCTGAGCCGGCAAAGGCGGCGGTGTCCCAGCAGGATACTTCGGCGGCAACGCCATCCGAGGTGACATCACTGTCCACGTCTGACCCGGCGACGGCGCCGAAGCAGCCGCAGCAATCTTCGAATGCCCCGCAATCGGTCATTCTGCCGACGACCAGCAAGCGTGAGGTCACGGAAGCCAAAAAACAGTTCGAAGCCGGCCTGCGCTACCGTAAGAAAGGCAATCTCGACGAAGCTTTCACCAAATTCTCCAGCGCCTCTGAGCTCGACCCGCGTAATGTGGATTACGTCACGGCGCGGGAGTTCACGCGTGAAGAACTGACGATGAAGGCGATCCAGGCGGGCAACAAGGCGATGCTCGCCAACAATCAGATCGTCGCTACCGGAGACTTTCAGCGCGCCCTGCAGTATGACCCGACCAACGAATATGCCCTCGAGCGGCTGCGCGACGCCCTGCCGCAAACGCCGCAAGTGAACGGGCCGGTCAGCGTGGTGCAGCGCTCGACCGAAATCATTGTGCAACCGGAAACGCAGCATCACGATTTTCACTTCCATGGCGACTCGAAGACGTTGCTGACCGAGGTTACGCGCGCCTATGGAATCACTGCCGAGTTTGATGAGTCGGTGAAGGCGCAGCACGTCCACTACGACATTCAGAACGTCAACTTCGCGACCGCAGTGGAAGCCGCCGAGGACGTCAGCAAGACGTTTTACGTCGCGCTGTCGGCGAAACAGGTGTTGTTCCTGGCCGACACGGTCGAGAACCGGCGCCAGTTCGAGCGTATGGGTTTGCAGACGTTTTATCTTTCGGACCTGACGGACCAGGAACTGACGGAGATGACGAACGCGCTGCGCGTGCTGCTGGAGTTGCGTTTCATCAGCTCCGACAAAGGCCAATCCTCGATTACCATCCGCGCGCCCTGGCCGGTGCTGGATGCAGCCGACCATCTGATCGCGAGCCTGACTACCGGCCGGCCGGAGGTGCTGCTGGACATGCGCGTGTACGCGGTCAGCACCAGCCTGGCGAAATCGCTGGGCAACGCCTTGCCCACCCAGTTCACGATGTTCAATATCAGCCCGGCTTTGCTGGCGGGCCTGGGAGCAAGTGGGCAGAACCTGATCAACCAACTGATCGCCTCCGGCGGTATCAACCAGGCCAATTCGACGGCGATCAGCGCGCTGCTGGCACAATTGCAGAACTCGATGATGAGTTCACTGCTGACCGAGCCGTTTGTGACCTTTGGCGGCGGCCTGACACTGTTTGGCATCAACGCCGGCGGCACTGGCGTAACCCCGACGTTCAGTCTGAACAGTTCCGACATTCGCGAGATGGACCATGTTCTGCTGCGCGCTTCGCACAATGATCCTGCCGTGCTTAAAATCGGCGAGCGTTACCCCATCGTGAATGCTACCTTCGCGCCCATCTACAACAGCTCGTCGATTGCCGGTGTAATCGGCAATCAGAGTTACACCGCGCCTTTTCCCTCATTCACGTATGAGGACCTGGGAATCAACCTGAAGGACACGCCGTGGATTCACAGCGACAAAGACGTCACCATGAAAATCGAGCTCCAGATTCGCTCGCTGGGCTCGCAAACGAACAACGGAATTCCCATCATTAACAATCGCGAATACACCGGAACCATCACGGTGAAGGATAGTGAATCCAGTGTGGTGACAGGAATGATTGACGTGAATGACTCGCTGAATGTCACGGGATATCCTTATCTCGGGCAGATTCCCGGTCTCGGGTATGGTGCGTCGCTGCATAACACCAACATTTCGCACGATGAGCTGCTGGTCGTTATCACCCCCCACATCCTGCGCATGGCCGACGAGAAACCCTTCGCGGTCGAGATTCCGCCGCACTAAACCGTCCTCCGGCTGGGCAACAACTGGACGCGCCATCGCAGGTATAATGTTCGCGCTTTGTCTGGGGACAGTCCGCCGCGACCCAAGACCCGCCCCAACACGTTGTAACCTCCGCGTTTCACGCGGCCAATTGAGGAGAGATATGCAGCTAGTGCGACAGTTCGCTCTGGTCCTACTTATTTTGTTGAGTGGCGCGGCCATTGCCGTCGCACAGACATGGACGCCGTTAACCCATCAGCCCAGCTTTAGCGCGGGAACCGCACTGCTGCTTACCGACGGCACAGTCATGGTTCATCATGAGGATCCAAACGACGGCTACAGCGACTGGTACAAACTCACGCCCGACATAAATGGCAGCTACATCAATGGCACGTGGTCGCAGTTGGCGTCGCTGCCGTCGAATTACGGCCCACTGTTCTTCGCATCGGCGGTGCTGGCCGACGGGCGGGTGATTGTGGAGGGCGGGGAGCAAAATTTCAGCCAGTACGTGTGGACGAACCTGGGCGGGATCTACGACCCGCTGAACGACGCCTGGACCATGGTGAATCCGCCCAGCGGGTGGAGCTCCATTGGCGATGCCTCCGGTGTCGTGCTCTTCAACAAGACCTTTATGCTGGCGAACTGCTGCGACCGTCAGCAGGCACTGTTCAACGAGAGTACGCTGAGCTGGACTGCGACCGGTTCCGGCAAGTTCGACTCTAACAACGAAGAAGGCTGGGTGCTGCTGCCCAATGGCAACGTCCTCACCGTGGATGCCTACACCGACGTCAACGATCCGACCGGCACCAACTCGGAGATTTACAGTTCCTCGACCGGCTCGTGGTCGAGTGCCGGCAGCACCATCGTCCAGCTCTGGGATTCGCACGGCTCCTACGAAGTAGGACCTTCGGTTTTGCGGCCCGATGGCACCGTGTTCGCCACCGGAGCGAACGGGATTGGCGCCGGCCACACTTCCATCTACAACCTCAATACGCAGACCTGGACGGCGGGTCCGGATTTTCCCGGTGAACTGGACATCGCCGATGGGCCGGCGGCGCTACTGCCGGACGGCAATGTGCTGGTCGATACCAGCCCGCTGATTTTCCAGAATGGGGTGCAATTTTTCGAATGGAACGGTACCAGCCTGATCTCCGTTCCGGGAACCCCGAACGACCCGATCGATTCTTCATGGTACGGGCGCATGCTGGTTCTGCCCACGGGACAGGTACTTTACACCGACGGCAGCGCCGACATTGAGATCTATACACCCACCGGCAGTCCCTGGCCCGGGCTGGCGCCGAGCGCAACGCTGACTTCGGCGGTCATTCAGCGCGACAGCTCATTCGTGCTTTTCGGCACCAGATTCAATGGCGCCTCGCAGGCAGGCATGTACGGCGACGACGCGCAGGATGCCACAAATTATCCGATCGTGCGCATCACCAACGTTGCTACCGGCCACGTCTTCTATTGCCGCACCCACGACCATAGCACTATGGCCGTGGGGTACAACGGGCCGACGTATACCCACGTTGACGTTCCGAGCAACGTAGAAACCGGCGCAAGCTATTTGGAGGTCGTGGTGAACGGCATTGCGTCGCCTCACTATCGGGTAGGAATCGACTAGAAAGCTGCCAATTGTCGGTGGTCAGTTGAGCAAAACCATTCGGGAGCAGCGGAGGGTCCGCCTCTGCCTTCGTCTTCGTCCTGGCAACGGACTACTGACTACTGACTGCTTGCTTCGACACCGGCACCTGCTCGACTATCTCGATGTCGAAACCTTCCAGCCCGGCGACCTTGCGCGGATGGTTAGTGAGCAGGCGAATGCGCCGCAGGTTCAGGTCGGAGAGGATCTGCGCTCCGATGCCGATCTCGCGCTGAGTTTTGCGCTGGCTCTCCGGCAGCGTAGGCAGGCGCTGCTCGTGATGAAACTGGATGGTCATCCGCTCGCCTAGCTGCTCCACGGAATAGCCTTTTGAAGTGGAATGCAGGTAGATCAGCGCGCCGCGGCCTTCCTCGGCAATGCGCCGCATGGAGGCGTCGATAATGTTGCGGCAGTCGCACCAACTTGCGCCGAACACGTCGCCCACCAGGCAGTGAGAATGCATGCGCACCAGCACCGGGCCTTCGTTCGGGTCGTCGATATCGCCCTTCACCAGCGCGATGTGCGAATCCCCGGTGATCTCCGACTCATAGGCGATCATGCGGAACTCACCATACGCGGTCGGCACCAGGGCTTCGGCCAGGCGCCGTACATAGCGCTCGTGCGCCATGCGATAGCGGATAACCTCGGCAACCGTCAGCATCTTGAGATCGTGCTGGCGGCAGAATTCGGTCAGCTCGGGAACACGGGCCATGGTGCCGTCGTCGTTCATGATCTCGCAGATAACGCCGGCGGGAACCATTCCGGCCATGCGCGCCAGATCCACAGAAGCTTCCGTCTGTCCGGCGCGCACCAGCACACCGCCCTTGCGCGCGCGCAATGGGAAGATATGACCCGGACGCGCCAAGTCGTTAGGACGCGTGGCGGGATCGATTGCGACCTGAATGGTGCGGGCGCGGTCGTAGGCGGAGATGCCGGTGGTCACGCCGTCCTTGGCGTCGATCGACTCGGTAAAGGCAGTACCGAAGTTCGAGGTGTTCTCGGCGGACATCTGGCCGAGGCGAAGATACTCCAGTCGCTCCTCGGTCATGGCGAGGCAAACCAGGCCCCGGCCGTGTTTCGCCATAAAGTTGATCGCCTCGGGCGTGACTTTTTCGGCGGCCATGGTCAGGTCGCCTTCGTTTTCGCGGTCCTCATCGTCAATGACGACGATCATGCGGCCGGCGCGAATTTCTTCCAGCGCGGTTTCAACATCGCAAAATGGAGCTTGCGGTGACATGGCGAGCTAAAGAAATTCTAGCAGGAGAGCCGGTTTTCGCTCCTGGCTTTTCGCCATTGTGGGTTTTCTCACGCGGAGTGATTGAAGAAGCGAATCGTCCAAAACGTCAGCATGGAAACCCCAGCGGCGGCGGGAATCGTCAGCACCCACGCCCAAACAATGCGTCGCGCAATGCCCCAGCGCACGGCTGACAACCGCTGGGTGCTGCCTACGCCAACGATGGCGCCAGTGATGGTGTGGGTGGTGCTGACGGGAATGCCTGCGATCGCCGTCCCCCACAAGGTGAGAGCTCCGGCAGTTTCCGCGCAAAAGCCGCCGACCGGCTTCAGCTTGGTGATCTTCGATCCCATGGTGTGGACGATGCGCCAGCCGCCGAAATACGTTCCCAGTGCGATGGCGGTTTGCGCGGCCAGAATGATGGGCCAGTGCCAATGTCCCCAGTTGCTCTCGAAATCGCGCTTGCTGAGCACGCCCGCGGTATAGAGCGCTCCGGCAACGATTCCCATGGTTTTCTGAGCGTCGTTGCCGCCATGGCCGAGACTGTAAGCAGCGGCGGAAAACAACTGCAGCTTGCGGAAGAGCGTGTCCACCTGGCGCGGTGAGCGACGGCGAAAGATCCACGAGATCGCGACCATGAAACCGAAACCCAGCACCAGTCCCAATGCCGGCGCGACCACAATGAACACCAGCGTCTTGGTCCAGCCGCCGGGAAGAATCACGTGGAAGGCCGATCCCCAGCCGTGCAGCACAATGGAACGTGCCATCGCCGCCCCTGCGTAGCCGCCAATCAGCGCGTGCGACGAGGAGGTGGGCAATCCGAGAATCCACGTCACCAGGTCCCAGACGATGGCGCCCACCAAGCCGGCCATTACGACATATTGAGTAACGATTTCCAGATTCACCATGCCGGTCACGATCGTCTTGGCCACGGCGGTGCCCAGCAGGAAGGCAGCGAGGAAATTGAAGAATGCGGCCCAGGCTACAGCGAGACGCGGCGAGAGCACACGGGTGGAGACGACGGTGGCAATGCTGTTGGCAGCATCGTGAAAGCCATTCAGAAAATCGAAAGCCAGCGCCAAAAGCACGGTGCAGATCAATAGCAGAAGATCTGTACTCACGAACGCCAACCTTGATGTGGGCTGTAGTCGCGCTTCATCGGTCTCAAGCGTTTTTCAGCACGACGGTTTCCAATACGTTGGCCACGTCTTCGGCCTTGTCGCTGGCTTGCTCGAGCACCTCAAGCAGCTCCTTCAACTTGATCAGCGTGATGGGGTCGGAATTGTTGTCGAACAGCCGCCCGATGGCCTCGCGGCTGACCTGATCGGCTTCGTTTTCCAGCCGGTTGACTTCCACGCAGTGCATCAGCAGGCGCCCGTCGTTACTGAGCAAGGACACCGCCTTTTTCAACTCTTCGGTTTGTTTCAGGATGATGCCGGCCAGGATCCTGGCCGATGGCGAAGGCTGAACGATTTTATAGTTCCGCAGGCGGTCACTGGCGGCAAAGATGAAGTCTAGAACGTCGTCCAGCGAGGAGGCGAGCAGGTGAATGTCCTCGCGATCGAAGGGCGTGATGAATGTCTGGTTCAACTTGACCAGAATGCGGTGGGTCATGTCATCGCCGCGATGTTCGATCTCCTTGATCTTCTCTACCGCGCGCGGCATCTGCTCGTAGTCATAATTGTTCAGCAGCTCGCAGAGCGCCTGCGCGCCGTCGACCAGGTTGCCGGCAATTTCTTCGAACATATCGAAAAACTTGGTTTCACGCGGAATCAATCGCACGCAAGGCTCCAGCGAGGTGCAGGGATTCTGGGAAGTTCATAGGGTGATAGCGGGCGCGATTTTAATGAAATTGTAACGAAGGCTTACTATGGCACGCCCGGAGGAGCAGGTCAAACCCAGGCAACTCGTTTCATCACATGGGGTTGTGACGAGGTTCTTTGCCGCAGCCATCATGCCGCTTTGTTAATCTGTTGGGGATGGAGTTACTGGTCTATTCCGCCTATTGGTGTCCCGATTGCCGCGCAGCCAAGCGCTTTCTCGACAAAAACAACATTCCTTATAAGGACATCGATATCGAGACCACTCCCGGCGCCGCCGACGAGGTCGTGCGTCACACCGGCAAGCGCGCCATCCCGCAGTTCGTCATCGACGGCAAATGGGTGCAGCCCTATCGCCCCGGTGAAGGCTTCTTGTACGAAGAGATGGCGGCATTGCTGGGCCTGGTGGACGAAGGCTAGGCTCCCTGTGCTCGTTTGGGTATCCGCATCCATCCCGGCTCGCGAACAAACTCTTCATCCAGCCGCTTCAACCGCGCACCCATGACCTCCGAACGACCCAGGTAACCGACAATCTGGCCCGGATCGTCGCGGCTGACCACCGGCAGGCGTCCCACCTCCGCGCGCAGCATTCGCGCGGCTGCGTTGTACAGCACCTCGTCGGGATAAGCTACGACCGGGCTGCGGGTTCCGGCATCCAGCACTGTTTGCTTGCCGGGATTCTCCAGCGCGCGCATCAGGTCGGTGCGGGTAATCACGCCGGCGAGTTTTCCCCGGTCATTGACGATCAGCACGCCGTCATGTCTGGTCACGGAGGGCTCGCGCTTCGCAATGCGTTCGCTGAGCTCGGCGGCGGACATGCTCGCAGGAACCGTGTCGAACTCCTTCGACATGGTCTCGCCCACGGTGAACTGCTGGAAAACGTCGGGCTCGTAATCGGTATGAATGTGCAGGCCGCGGCGTGCCAGTTTCTCGGTCATGATCGAGTTCTTGGCGTAACGCACCGCAATGGCGTCGGCAATGACGGTGACCAGCATCAGCGGCAGAATCGAGTTGTAATTGCGGGTGATTTCGAAGGCAAAGATGATGAACGTAAAGGCAGCCCGCGAGGCGGCGCCGAACACTGCACCCATCGCCACGAGCGCAAACGCGCCCGGCGAGAGATTCGCCGCCGGCCAGACCTTATCGACGACCATCGCGAAGGCCGAGCCCATGGCCGCGCTGGCCATAAACATCGGCGCGAGCAACCCGCCGGAAGTCCCCGAGCCGAGCGAGATCACCAGCGCCGCCGACTTGAAGACCATCACCGCCAGCATGCCGCCAAGCAGCATCTTCGTGTTCAGGATGTCGGAGATGGTGTCGTAACCGACGCCTAGCACGCGGGGAACGAAGTAGCCGATGATACCGAGGCCAAGCGCGCCGATGGCCGGCCACCAGATGTCGCTGACCGGCAATTTCTCGAACTGATCTTCCGTCCAGTAAAGCGCTTTACTGAACACGATAGCCGCGATGCCGCACAGCACGCCCAGCACCAGGTATTCGGGGATGGCATGCGGCAGACCGAAGTTGAGCGCCCCCACCTCGAACATCGGACCGGGTCCCAGCAGGCGGAAATGCACCGTCGTTGCCAATGTGCTGGCGATCACCAGCGGAATGAACGAGCGGGATTTGAATTCAAACAGTAGCAGTTCGATGGCCAGAATCACGCCCGCCAGCGGGGTGCTGAAGGTTGCGGCCATTCCGGCCGCGGCGCCGCAGGCCAGCAGCACTTTGCGCTCGGCCGCGGTCATGTGCAGGATCTGGCCGACCAGCGAGCCGATCGCCCCTCCCGTCTGAATGATCGGACCTTCAGCGCCGAACGGACCGCCGGTGCCAATAGCAATTGCGGCCGAGAGCGGCTTGAGGATCGCGACCTTCGGCTCGATGCGGCTGCGATTGATCAGCACCGCTTCCATGGCCTCGGGAATGCCATGTCCTTTGATCTTGTCGGAGCCGTAGCGCGCCATGATGCCGACGATGATTCCACCAATGACGGGCACGAAAATCACCCACACGCCGAGATGGCTGAAACGCGGGCTTGCGAAGGCGAACGAAAGGCGATGATAAAAAGCGAGGTTGGTGAAAAGCCCGATCAGGTTGTAAAGCAGCCACGCAATGATACCGGCGAGCACACCGACCAGCGCCGCCAGTAGCGACATCAGCCCGACACGGAACTGAGCTTCGCCTCCGCGCGGCCGCTCCGGCAGGTTGATATCGGGATTCAGCGGGTTAATCCCATCCACCCCCAGGGTCTCGGTAGGTGTGGCCATGATCAGTCTCCTACCGCGGTTGCGGCCCGCGTGCGGCGGCGGGTTCTGGCGTGATTGTTCTGCCTGGCCGCGAGTTTGCGCAGGATCGACACCAGTGCGGGCGCGGCCGAGCGCAGTTCGGCGCTGGTGTGCATCGTCAGTTCGGCCAGCAGGTGCTCGCCACGCGGGGTAAGCCGCACGAACACCTCACGCCGGTCTTCAGAGCCGCGGTGGCGGGTGATGAGGCCTTTTTTCACCAGCCGGTCTACAAGTTCGACGGCGCTGTGATGCTGGATCTGCAACCGCTCCGCCAGATAGGCGATGCGCGGCTCTTCGCCGGGCGCTTTGCCCTTGATGGCCAGCATCAATTGATGATGCTGGGGGGCAATGCCGGCCGAGCGGGCAGCGGCTTCGCTGAACCGGAGAAACCGTCGAATCTGATAGCGGAACTCCGCCAAAGACTGGTAGTCGGAAAGGGAAACGCGATGATTGCTCATATGCAGGTGAAACGATTATATCGTACTACGATATATGGTGAGAAGTGGGATGGACGGTACAATAGCCTTTATCCCCGAATCGACAAGGAGCCGCTTTGATCGCCCGCTATACCCGCCCCGAGATGGGTCGCATCTGGAGTGACCAAAACAAATTTCAAACCTGGCTGGACGTGGAAATCGCCGCCACCGAGACCCTGGCCGAAGCCGGCATTGTGCCGCAGCAAGCCGCTAGGGCTATTCGTGAAAAAGGCGGCTTTGACCTCGAGCGCATAAATCAGATCGAAGCCGAAGTAAAGCACGACGTCATCGCCTTCACTACCGCGGTCGCGGAGAAAGTGGGACCGGAATCGCGCTGGCTGCATTATGGGCTGACGTCGAACGACGTCGTTGACACGGCGCAGGCGCTACTGGTGAAGCAGGCCTCGGCGATTATCCGCGAAGATCTGCAAAAGCTGCGCGCGGTGCTGCAACGACGCGCATGGGAGTTCAAAGACGCACCCGCGATCGGGCGCACCCACGGCGTTCACGCCGAGCCGATCACCTTCGGGCTGAAGCTGGCGAACTGGTATTCCGAAGTGCAGCGCGATATCGATCGATTTGAAATGGCGGCCGAACAGATGCGCGTCGGCAAGCTCTCGGGCGCGGTGGGAAACGCCGCGCACCTGGAACCGGAATACGAAGAGGCAATCTGCAAGCGGCTCGGATTGAATGTTGCAGCGGTCTCGTCGCAGGTGATCCAGCGCGACCGGCATGCCTTTTACGTCGCCACGCTGGCGGTCATTGCGTCAACCCTGGACAAGATCGCTACCGAGATTCGGCATCTCCAGCGCACGGAGGTTCGCGAGGCCGAAGAGTATTTCAGCGAGAAACAAAAAGGCTCGTCAGCGATGCCCCATAAGCGGAATCCGGTAACTTGCGAGCAGATCAGCGGGCTGGCGCGCGTGGTGCGATCGAATGCCCAGGCCGCGCTGGAAGATGTTGCCCTGTGGCATGAGCGCGACATCTCGCATTCGTCGGTCGAGCGCATTATCCTGCCGGATTCGACCATCCTCGTCGATTACCTGTTGAGCAAAACCACGAATTTGATCGACACGCTGCTGGTTTACCCCCAGCGC
>Ga0335073_10001901_pt1 | contig 28344 bp, 20 predicted proteins | sample Lox_Sample_22_FD_207093 | JGI IMG/M metagenome (GOLD analysis project Ga0335073, IMG submission 207093) | Soil microbial communities from Loxahatchee National Wildlife Refuge, Florida, United States - Lox_Sample_2.2 | ecosystem: Environmental > Terrestrial > Soil > Wetlands | place: USA...
CTCCCACCACACCCACCAGCCAACACCACACCACACCCCGCACCCACGCCCCCAGCCCAACCCCCAACCCTAAGCATGACCACCACCACACACCCTGTCACCCATCATTCCGGACTGTCGCCCCCTCCGCCGTTGGTGCCGGTTTCGCTTGCCTCGGCCCGGCCCTCGGCTCGGCCCTCCCTGGCCCCGCGCTGGAAGCTGGCGAACCGGTCCCGCGTCGCCGCCGCCGACCTGGTCGGCGCCGTAGCCGACGCCGTGGCGGCCGTGGCCGCCCCGGGAACAAGGTTGGCCCGCGGCACCCGCTTCGGCAACCCCGCCGACGTAACCCCGCCCGAGGACGGGGCATGGACGACTTCGGCGGCCCGCCAGCCCTCGTCGGCAGGCGAAGACCACCCGTTACCGGCCTCCCCGTCATGGTCGCCGGGCCTGCCCACGGCCTGCCGTCCCCGGCGGAACCAGTCCGACTCCACCGCCTCGAAGATAGGCAGCCGGTTCTGCTTGCCGAGGCCGTCTGCGGGCGGCACGATCACCGCGCCGCGCGAGGTGCTCACTTCAAAGGTGGCCGCGGCAGGCGCGCCGAGGATCGGTTGCAGGCTCGCGGTGTCGGCCGCATCCGTGCCACCGTCGCTCGGTGGCGATACGCTCGCGAAGGAATCGAAGGGCGACGCGGGCGAATCTGAGTCCTCCACCGTGGCCGGCGTGTCGGCGCCGTTACCGGGAGCTGGGCTCGCGCTGGCCACCGGGCTCGCGCCGAGCACTGGCTGCGGTCCGGTCACCGCGGGCGGCCCGGTCACCTCGAGGGGCGGCCCGGCCACCTCGGGCTCGGAGTCGCCGTTGGACGCCAGCCGCGGCACCGTGCGGAAACCAGGCAGCGGCCCCGTCGTCCCCCAGCCGGAAACGCCCGGCCGGGGCCCGGCCCCGGGAACCCGCTTCGGGCCGAGCCCGGTTCCTTCTGCATCCGCCCGCAGCGGCGCGAACTTCGGCGGGGGTTTGACGGCGCTGGTCTCCAGCTTGGCCTGGTCGGCTGTGGTTCCGCGGCCAGCGCCGGACCAGGTGGAGGCGAAGGCTCCGTTACCTCCGGCGGCGAAGGCCCCGTCGGCTATCGGCCCGATAACGGGCTCGGGGACCGCCGGGCCGCCGCGCTGGCCCGAGCCGTCGGGGGCCTGGTGCATGATCGCCTCGTCGGGCAGCCAGACCAGCGCGACCAGCCCGCCCGAGCCTGAGGGGCGCAGCCGGACCCGGATGCCGTGCCGGGCCGCCAGCCGGGCCACCACGAACAGCCCCATCCGCCGCGACACCGCCACATCCACCACCGGCGGATTATCCAGCCGCCAGTTCGCGTGAGCCATCTCCTCCGCGCCCATGCCCACGCCCTGGTCGGTGATCTCCAGCAGTACTCCGCCGCTGCTCAGCAGGTGCCCGGCGATCGTCACCGGCGTCTCGGCCGCCGAGAACGACGTGGCGTTCTCCACCAGCTCCGCGGTCAGGTGCACCACGTCACTGACCGCCGGCCCGCGCACCGCGATCCCCGGCTGCACGTTCAGCGTCACTCGCTCGTACTGCTCGATCTCCGACAGCGCCGCGCGCAGCACGTCCACCAGCGCCACCGGCTGGTTCCACCGCCGCGACTCCTCATGCCCGGCCAGCACCAGCAGGTTCTCCGAATTACGCCGCATCCGCGTGGCCAGGTGGTCCATCTGGAACAAGCTCGACAACCGCTCCGGATCCTGCTCGCCCTGCTCCAGGTCATCAATCAGCCGGATCTGCCGCTCCACCAGCGACTGGCTGCGCCGCGACAAGTTCACGAACATCGCGTTCACATTCCCGCGCAACGCCGCCTCGTTGGCCGCCAGCCGGATCGCTTCCCGGTGTACCTGGTCGAACGCCCGCGCCACCTCACCGATCTCATCGGAAGAATCCACATCGATCGGCTCTACTTCCAGCGGCACGCCCTCACCATCGGTCTCGCTCATCCGCCGCACGGTCTCGGGCAGCCGCTGGCCGGCCACCTCCAGCGCGCCGGTCCGCAGTTTATGCAGCGGCCGCACCATGGACCGGGCCACGACCGTGATCAGCAACAGCGCGAGAAGGAGAACCAGGAGCACGGCGACGCCGTAGAGAGCCGCAGACGTGATCGCGCTGTCGCGCAGCGCGGCGGCCCGTGAGGCAAACGCCGCGGCCTGCTGCTGCTCGAACGAGCCCATCTGGTAGTCGATCGTGTTCGACATGGCCCCGAACCAGTCGACCGGAGTCGTGGGGTCGCTGCGCAGCGATCCGACGCTGCCCGCCAGGGAGATCGCCTGGAGTTCCTCGGAGTTCGCCAGGTAGACGAACGATCCGTCGACGCTGTTGTTCCACGCCAGCCGCTGGCCAACGCTGGCGGCGATAGTGAACGCCGCCTGGTTGCTCTGCTGCGCCGACTGAGCGGCATCGAGCGCGGCCAGCTGGCCCGGGCCGAACTTGCCCTGCAGCAGGGCGGCGGCCAGGATCGCGCGCTGCTCCGAGGCCTCCTCCTCCATCGCGGACACCAGCGCGAGTACGTGGCCCGTCTGAGCCAGCGTCGGGTCGCTGGAGCCCTGGCCGTTCTGGTCCTGCAGAGCGAGCACGTCGTCGATCACGCTCGTGTACTTCTGCACCACGACCAGCAGAGGCAACTGTGTCCTGATCGAGGAGGTGCGCAGGAACCGCAGCCCGTTGAGCGCGGTGAGCGCGGTGGCCGCGGCCTGCTGGGTCTGCGCGGAGTAGGAGCCGTCGATCTGACCCGCCACGGCTCGGACCCGCGCGGCCGCCTGATCCGTTGAGCTGAAGGCCCGGTTGACCACCGTCAGCTCGAGGGCCGCCTTGGACTGCACCGCGGGATCGGTCGACAGGCCGGTGACGCGGCCGCCGTCTGCGCCCATGGCGATATAGAAAACGATCTGGTCCCGCTCGTCCTCGAGCGCCTGAGCCAGGACCGTGATCTCCTGGCCCAGGCTGGCTAGCGTCTCCACCCGCTGAGACGCGTAGGCGCTCTGGACGGACGACGCGATGCGGATGCCGCCGAGCACGACGGCGGTCAGCGTGGGGATGCTGATCAGCAGGAGCAGGCGCGAGCGCACCCGCCAGTTCTTCAGGGCGTAGCGAGAGGCCCAGCCATGGGCCAGGACCGCGCGCAGCCCATGTGCGGAGCTGCCAGGGTGGTGGCCGTTAGACGCGGCGCGCCCGTGGGTCCCTGACGTGCGGCGCTGAGCCTGCGCCGTCGCAGCCGGCTGGTCGGCGGCCCCGGCCGTGGCCGTGGCGCTGGGAGATTTCATGGTCCGGGATCGCATCGCGACGTGACCGTAACTCGGCTGCCGTGACGAGCCCGCAGGCGTGCGGGCTCTTTGGCGGAAGCAACATGGCACACCCCTTCCGGGTGAGGACTCCGCGAGAGAGTAGCGCGACGGCAAGCCGCCGCGACCTGGTTAGCACGTCGCTGTACGCATCAATTCGGCAAAGAAATCGAGGCAACGCGACCATGCAGCCCTGCTCGGCACGAGTAGGGTACTCTCTGGCTTTCATCGCCGTGCCTGAACTGTCCTTCTCATGCAAAATCCGCCCGCTGTCCGGGCGTGAAGGAGTGCCATGAGACCAGCAACGGCCGCCGTCCCGGTTACTTGTTACCGGAAGTCCGCGCGGCCATCACGCATTGTGTACGCCGCAATGGGCGCCCTAGCGGTCATAGTGGCGGCGGTCGGCTGTCAGACCGCTGGCTCGGGATCGGGCAGCGCCGCGGGCGGGACATCTACGCTTACCGTGGCGGCGACCCCGGGCGTCGATGACGCGCCGCTTTACCTTGCCTTTAAGAATGGGCTGTTCGCCAAGGCGGGCCTCAACGTCCTCATTCGCCCCTACACGTCGGTCAACAAGGAACTGCAGGCGCTGGCCAACGGCAGCGTCGATGTCGCGGCCGGGGACTATGTCGACTTCTTCTACGCCGAGGCCACCGCGCCCTTCTCGCGACTGAACCTGCGGGTCGTGGCCGATGGCTATCACGCGGCGACCGGCGTGATGGAGGTACTCGCGCTCCCGAACTCGGGCATCACGACGCCGCAGGATCTCGAGAACAAGACCATCGGCACGCCGGAGCCTCAGCTGATACCAACGCTGAAGGGCGTGCCGTACAGCCTCGAGACCGTGGCCACCGACTCGGTCCTGGATAACGACGGCGTCCCGCTGAACTCGGTGAGGTGGAAGCCCCTGCCGTCGGGGGACCTGATCAACGCGCTGGCGGACCACCAGGTGAACGCCATCCTGATCCAGGAGCCGTACATCTACGAGGCGGAGAGCGAGCTGGGCGCCGTCGAGGTGCTCGACTCCTGCAGCGGCGCGACCGCCAGCCTGCCCCTGTCGGGTTACTTGGCCACGGGATCCTTCGCCAGCAAGAACCCGGACACGGTGCAGGATTTCCGGTCCGCCCTGCAGCAGGCCCAGGCTGAAGCGGCCCTGCCCGGGCCCGTGGAAAACGTGCTGGCCCACGATTCCGGGATGAGCATGGAGACCGCGTCCCTGGTCACGGTCGGTGACTACCCGACCTCGCTGAACGCCGCCAGCCTGCAGCGAGTGGCCGGGCTGATGTTCAGCTTCGGCGTGCTGGGCAGGACACTGAACGTCGCGAGCATGGTAGGACCCTAACGGCCCGCACGGTAGGCAGCTGAGGGCTCGCGCCTCGGGCGCGAGCCCTCAGCTGTTCCAGTGGGGCTTCGGGTACAGGATCGCGGACGAGCCTTGCGTGCCCGATGGCAGGACCTGGTTGAAGCTGCCGTTCTGCCACTGGAAGACGAACGCCGCCGGCTTTTGGTTCTCGCCCAGCTGGTTGAACTGGACCGGGCCCTGCGCGCTCTGCAGCGTGACGCCGCTGTGCAGGTAGGCGATGAGCTCGGTGTTGCTCAGGCTCTTGTTGTGGGTCACGGCCTGGTCCACCACCTCGCCCACGGAGTACGCCTCGGCCACGTCGGCGTTGATGTCCGAGGACGTGCCGCCGTACCTGGCGATGTACTCCTCGACCATCTCGTAGCTCAGCGGGTTGCTGTAGGCGCCGTACCAGCCGTCGGGCACCATGACCCCGGTGGCGTTGGCCACCCCCACGGTGCCCTCGAACGCGATGCCCTGGTCCGGTCCGGCCGCGGCGATGAAGATCTCCGGCTGGTAATGCTGCTGCTCGAACGCCTGCATGAACGTGCTCACGGTCGGCACGTCGGTGGAGCCCAGCACCACCATCTGGGCGTTGCTCGCGGCGACCTGCTCCGCGGGCGCCCGGTAGGCCGAGACCTCTTCGTTGAAGATCTTGCTGTAGACGGTCCTGATGCCGAGGGCCTCCAGGGCCTTCTGCGCGGTCAGGACCGGCGGGTAGGCGAACGGGTCGTTGGCCATGGGGTAGGCCGCTGTCTTCGGCCGCTCGCTGGGCGGCAGCGACTTGATCCACGCGACGAGCGGGTCGAGTTCGCTGGCGACGGGCAGGCTGACGTCGAAGACGTTGTTCAGCTTGTTCGCGAATACGAGCGGCCCGCCGCCCGCGCCCTCGACGAGCGCGTATCCCAACTTGTGGACGGCTACCGAGGCCGGCGCCGTCAGCAGCGTGGAGAACGGGCCGAAGGTCAGGTCCACGTGGTCGACGTTGATCAGCTTCTGGTAGTTGCTGACCACCGTGGTCGGGGAGCTGTTGTCGTTCAAGATGATCAGCTTGATCCGGCGGCCGAGGATCCCGCCGTGGCTGTTGACGTCGCTTTGCCACAGCTGGTACCCGCGCTGGAAGGCCTGACCGTCCGAGGAGAAGGCGCCGGTCAGCGACAGCGAGGCCCCGATGACGATGGGCGACCCGCTCTGCGTGCCGGTGCCGCCGCCGCTGCCGCAGCCGGCCAGCACGGACGTGGCCACCAGGGTGGCAGCCGCAAAAGACAAGAACCGGACCGGTTGAGGTCTCATCCCCGGTCGCTCCTTCCGACGTCACGAATGACCCGGTGGACGGCTAGAAAACTTGGGTGCCGCGCGACCTCGCGACGCTGCCGGAAGCGGACAGCGGAGGCTACGGCTTGCGATAACGGTCGCTCACCATACCCCTTTTGCCGCGGCGGTGAGTCCTCAGCGGCTCAATCTGGCCAGGTCCCGCCGAGCCCGAGCTCGCGGGCGATGATCATCCGCTGGACCTCGGACGTTCCCTCACCGATCTCCAGGACCTTGGCGTCACGATAGAACCTGGCCACCGGGAACTCGTTCATGAACCCGTACCCGCCGAAGATCTGCGTGGCGTCCCGCGCGTTGTCCATGGCCGCATTCGACGCGGTGAGCTTCGCGATCGCCGCCTGCTTCTTGAACGGCTCGCCCGCCTGCAGCCGGGCCGCCGCGTCGTACCAGGCGATCCTCGCCCCGTGCGCCCTGGCCTCCATGTCAGCGATCTTGAACTGGATGTCCTGGTAGTAGCCGAGCCGGTGCCCGAACGCCGATCGCTCGCGGACGTAGGCCAGGCACTCGTCCACGCAGCCCTGGGCCAGCCCGGCCGACAGCGCCGCGATCGCGACCCGCCCCTCGTCCAGGGTCTGCAGGAACTGGGCGTAGCCCCGGCCCCGCTCGCCGAGCAGGTTCGCCGCCGGCACCGTGCACGAATCGAACGCGAGCTCCCTGGTGTCCGAGGCGCACCAGCCGACCTTCGAGTACTCCGGCCCGACGGTGAACCCCGGGGTGCCGGACGGCACCATGATCGCGGAAATCTCCCGCCGCCCGCCCGAGTTGCCGGTGATCGCGAGCACGGTGACCAGGGACGTGATCGCCGTGCCCGAGTTGGTGATGAACGCCTTGGACCCGTCGATCACCCACTGCCCCTCCCCCGTCCCCCCGTCCCCTTCCAGCCGCGCCGTGGTCCGCATGCCGCCGGGAATGTCCGACCCGCCGCCCGGCTCGGTCAGGCCGAACGCGGCGAGCCGCTCGCCCCGGCACAGGTCGGGCAGCCAGCGGGCGCGCTGCTGTTCATCGCCGAACCGGTAAATCGGCGTCGCTCCGAGTGCCACGCCCGCCTCAAGCGTTATGGCAACTGACGAGTCGACTCGGGCCAGTTCATGCAGGGCGAGGCAGAGCGCGAAATAGTCGCCGCCCATCCCGCCGTACTCCTCCGGGAACGGCAGGCCGAACAGGCCGAGCTTCCCCATCCGCGCGACGATCTCGTAAGGAAACTCGCCGCGCTCGTAGAAGCCGCCGATCACCGGGGCCACCACGTCGCGCGCGAACTCGGCCACAGTCTGGCGGAGCGCCTCGTGTTCTTCATCCGGCCGGTAGCTGATCATCTCTGCCCCTTTGCAGATAGCCGGCCTCCTGCGCGGGCCGCCCCGATGCCAGCGATGCTACTGGCGGCGCAGGGCGGACGACGCGCGCGCCGCCCGCGGGCGGTCCGCCTCCCTGGCTCCGCAACCCGTCGCCCACGAAGTAGCCGCGGCACGTTACGCTCTCGTGCGAGCGGACTGTTACCGAGATCTGATAGCTGTCCTGGAGGGATGTCCATGGCGACCCTGACCTGCCCCGCCTGCAAAGCCGAGGTCAGGCCGGACGATCTCATCTGCTTCACCTGCGGTGCCAACCTGCCCCGGAGGCGGCCGGACGAGGATCCTCCGGCGCCGACGACCATCATGCAGGAGTACCTGAGGCGGGAGGAACGTTCGGCCTCTATCTCCCCCGCGGTGCTCCGGCTCGCGTTCCCGACGGGCAACGTGGAGGTGCCGGCCGGAACGTCCCTGCTGCTCGGCCGGGACCCTGCGGAATCCCTGGTGGCCGCGGCCTTCGCGCAGTTCGAGAACGTCTCGAGGCGGCACGCGACGGTGACCGTCGACGACGCCGGCCGCGCGACTATCCGCGACGAGCGCTCCACGAACGGGACGTTCGTCAACGGTGACCGGGTGCTGCCCGGGACCGCCGTTCGGCTGGCCGACGGTGACACCGTCCGGCTGGGGGCCGACGTCACCGCGGAGGTCTTCCTGCCGCGCCAGGAGCCCGACCCGGCCACCTTCAGCCGCGACCGCGGGCAAGACGCCGGCTAGGGCGGCCAGGGCCCCGCCGGCGGCTCCGGATCCGCGAACCAGGGCTCCGGCGACTCGCCCGCGGTGAACCAGGGCCGGTACGGTTCACGTCGGCCCGGGATCGCCGGTCCCGCGTCGCGTTCCCGGTGCCCGCCAGACTCACGGGGCCGGCCTGCATCGCTATCCATAACGCCACGCCAGCCGGGTGAACCGCGTTCGCCGGGCCGGGCCTGGTCGGCCCGCCCGTCCTCATCGTCGGCCCGGCCATCCTCCGCCTGGACCTCGTTGGCATCGTCGGCCCGGCTCTGATCGGTCCGCCCGTCCTGCGCCGGGCCCTCGCCCTCGTCGCCGGGCCGCGACGGATGGCCGGGCGGCAGCCGCTCCAGCCGCTGCCGCAGGTCGTCCCACTCACCGCGGGACAGTGCAGACGCACCCCCGTCGGCGGGGTCGCGGTCGGGCGGCAGATCCGTCCAGCGCATACCACGATTGTCCCACCTTGGACGCGTCTGCGGGTTCTTGTTCCTGGCCCGCTGACGCGGGATCATGGCGTTGCTGCTCAGAGGTGAGCCAGCGCCATCATGGCAGCGCCACGCCGGAAGGCCGCCTCGGCGGCCGGGCTGTTCTCGATGCGCCAGTCCTGGTGGTAGACCCCGTCGTCCTGAGGTATGTCGAACCACACCAGCCCGAGCGTCTGGTACTCGCGCATCCCGGCGAACAGGTCGGCGATCTTGGCGGGCTGGCCGGCCCTGGGCCCCACCGCGGTCTCGGACAGCAGCACCGGCTTGCGGGTGAACGCCCGCACCTGGGCGATGGTCTTCCCGAAGACGCTGGCGAAGGTATTGGACGGATAGTAGTAGTAGCCGTCGATGCCGACCCACGTCACATAGGCCGCGCCCGGCCACCATGAGCGGATCGGCCCCGTGCCGCCCTCATCCGCCTGGATGGTCCACAGCCAGGTGACGTTGCCCGCGCCCTGGTCGCGGAACACCGTCACGATGTGCCGCCACGCGGCCAAGAACACCCGCGGCGGCACGTGCCCGTACCCCCACGGGTACCAGTTGGCGTTCATCTCGTGGCCGAAGCCGATGACGACCGGGTGGCCGAAGTCGCGGACGCTGTCGGCGTAGGAGCGCAGATAACTGTCGTCGTCGCCCGCGGCAATGGCCCACAGGGAAGCATTGGTGGGGTCAATCTGCACGATCGTCACCGCGTGGTGCCCGCGGACCGTCTTCGCGAACGAGGTCTTGAAGGGTTCCTTCCAGCCGCTGTAGTACCCGATGAGGTTCGGCTGCCGGCTGACGGCCTGCGCGAACTTGGCGTCCGGCTGGTAGTAATCGGGTGGCCCGTGCTCGTAGACGCCCAGGTACGAGGCCGGGCCGGTCGGCAGAGAGGCGTTCGCGGCCGCGGGGCCATCCGACGGCCCGAAGCGGATGATCACAGCGGCGACGGCGGCCACGGCGACCGCCACGGCCAGCAGCGTCACCGCGCGTGATCTCATGACTGCCTTGGCTCCAGGAAAAGTTGACTTCAGGAAAATAATGCCGCACACAATGTCGTCGCCGGGCTCCTCAGCGTAGCCGAACGGCAGCCGGACCTACTCCGGCAAAATTACCCGCGGCACCGGGTAAACCTCGTTGCGAGGCTGCGCGTCACGCATGTAGGGATTTTGTCCCAAGTAACGGATGTAGTGCGATAGCGTGTCCCGTCAGGCAGTCGGCGCTTTTGATGTCTTGCGACGTCTACCTGAACCCAGAGCAGGATGTGGGGGGACCCTTGGCCAGTTTCGACGGCTCCGCCCGGGTGCTGGCCTCCTCGCACACCCCCGGCCCGGGCGCACCGACCATCGGCTTCGGCCGCGCGGCTGCGTCGGCGGCCCATGGCCCCGGCCGCGTGCGCGGGCACCGGCCCGCGACGCCGTGCTCGTGTTCCCGCCCGCACCTGCCGCCTGGCGCATGCCCGACACCGGGTGGCAATCAGAAGTTCTGGCCTGGCTTAAGTCATTGGCCACAAAAGCCGAAGTGTGTCACCGATTATTTGGGGGGGCCCAAATATGCCGGTACCTTCAGTATCCGTGGTTGTGCCAGCGCTCAACGAAGCTGCGAACATCCCGCACGTCTTCGGGCGGCTCCCCCCGGACGTCCACGAAGTTCTCCTCGTGGACGGCTCCTCCGTAGACGACACCGTTGAGGTCGCGCGCCAGCTAAGGCCGGACGTGCGCATCGTTATCCAGACGCGCACCGGCAAGGGGAACGCGCTGGCCTGCGGAGTTGCGGCGGCGACGGGGGACATCGTCGCCATGGTCGACGCGGACGGCTCGGCTGACCCAGCCGAGATCCCGCGGTTCGTGAAGGCCCTGCTGGACGGCGCAGACTTCGCCAAGGGAACGCGGTTCGCTGAGGGCGGCGGCAGCAATGACATCACGCGCCTGCGCAGCCTCGGTAACTACGCCCTGACCGCCTTTTTCAACGTCTGTTACAGCCGACGCTACTCAGATCTGTGCTACGGGTTCAACGTGTTCTGGCGGCGGCACGCATCGGTTCTGCGATTGGACGCGACATCTCCCGCAGGATCTGCCGGTGACGGGCGGCTCTGGGGTGACGGGTTCGAGGTCGAGACGCTCATCCACGTGCGCGTGGCCAAGGCCGGGCTCGTCGTGACCGAGGTCCCGAGCTTCGAGCACTCGCGGATCCATGGGGCCAGCAACCTGAACGCGTTTCGCGACGGCCGCCGCGTGCTGCGGACGATCTTCTCGGAGCGCCCCCGCACCCTGCGGTCGGTCGCCCAGGAGGTCCAGGTGACGGGGATCGGCCAGTGACGTCGACCGGACGGGATGACCAGGACCGGGTGGTCGTCATCGGGGCAGGGACGCTTTACGCGTCCGGGATCAGTCACTACACCTACCTGCTGTCATCCGCGCTAGCGGACGAGTACGACGTCGGTGCGCTGCTCATGCGCCGCCTCCTACCCCGGCGGCTCTACCCTGGCCGCGAGCGCGTGGGCGCCGCGGTGGCCAACGCGGTGGCCTACCCGGCCCACGTGCCGGTCTACGACGGCGTGGACTGGTACTGGGGGCCGTCCCTGACCAGCGCGCTGAGATACCTCGATCGCCAGCGTCCTACCGTGGTGATCCTGCAGTGGTGGACCGGCGCCGTCCTGCATACCTATCTGCGCCTGGCTGGATACGCCGCCCGGCGAGGCGCGCGAGTCATCCTGGAGTGGCACGAAGGGCAGGACGTGGGGGAAGCCGCACTGCCCGGCACCCGCCGATACGTCCGGGCGCTCATGCCCCGACTGCTGTCCCTGGTGGATGCTCACGTGGTTCACTCCAGCTACGATCTGCAGGCCATCCAGGCGGCATACTCGCTGGGCGGCGCGCTCGTCCGCATTACACCGCTTGGGCCTTTCGGCCACGTTATCCCCCCGCCTACTGCGCCCGCCGAAACCGCCGCCGCCGACCGCGCCCCATTTCAGCTCCTGTGCCTCGGCGTGGTCCGCCCGTTCAAGGGCGTCGAAGACCTGGTGGCCGCGTTCAGCGCGCTGGGCCGTGATCAAGCCAGCCAGTTCCGCCTGTCCGTGGTCGGTGAGACCTGGGAAGGCTGGACAGCCCCGGACCAGGCCATCGCCCGCAGCCCGCATGCGGACCTGATCGAGCGCGTGGATCGCTACGTGACTGACGCGGAACTCGCCGCTTACGTCGAGCGGGCCGACGCGATCGTCCTCCCCTACCACCGCTCCTCGTCATCGGGACCGCTGCACGTCGCCATGGCCGCCGGGTTGCCGGTGGTGGTGACCGCGGTCGGTGGGCTGGTCGAGGCGGTCCAGGACTACGACGGTGCCCTGCTGGTGCCGCCGCGCGACCCGGCCGCCCTGCGAGATGCCCTGCTCCGGTTGCCCGAGCGCCGCGGTGAGCGGTACAAGGACCCGCATTCCTGGCAGCGGACGGTCGACGTCTACACCGCTTTGATCGGCCAGCTGCGCCACGCCGGACCGGGTGGCGCCCCGCAGGACGGTTTCGGCTAGGCTCCCTGCTTGATCATTCCGCCGTGGGCCCTTGTTGGTGGTGATCAGCCTCGCAAACCGTTACGGAATGCCTTGAGCGCCGGCCGGCTGTCCTCCAGCCGCCAGTCCTCTCCGTGGTAAAGACCGCCCTGACTGTGCTGGTCGAACCAGACGAGCCCGAGGTCACCTTGTGCGCGGAGCCCGTCGAACAAGTTACTGATGGCCCGCGGCTGCTCGGCCTGTGGCCCCGCCGCGGTCTCCGCGATCAGCACCGGATCGTTCGTGAACTGCTGGATGTCGGCGACAACCGGGCCGAAGAGGTACCCGAAGGTATCGCCGGGCAAGTAGTAGTAGCCGCTGACGCCCACCCACGTGACGTACTGAGGACCGGGCCACCATTCTCGAGGGAGCGAGATCCGGGAGCTGAGAGAATTTACTTGCCAGAGCCACTTGACGTTGTCGGCCCCCTGCTTGCGGAAGACGGTGACGACGTGCCTCCAAGCCGCGATGAAGACACTCGGGCTGGTGTGTGTGTAACCCCACGAGTACCAGTAGCCGTTCATCTCGTGGGCGAAGCTGATGATCACCGTGTGCCCGAACGAGGCTACCTGGTCGGCGAACGAGATCAGATAGGCGTCGTATTTCCCCGCGACTATATCAGCAAGTGAGACGCCGAATGGCTCTATCTGCACGATCGTCGTGGCGCCATGCATGTAAGCCGTCTCGGCGAATTTCTCCTGGAACAATTCTTTCCAGGTGCTGTAATAGACCACGAGGTTCGGCTTCCTGCCCACGGCCTTCGCGAACTCTTCCACACCGGTGTACGAGCTGGGAGAGCCTGGCTCGTACACCCCGAGATAACGTATATGCGACTGCGGTGGCGCCACCGGGGCCGAAGAGGGACTAGTCAGCTTCACAGCGGCCAAGGTCGCGACGCTGACGAACAGCACGATGCAGATCGTGAAACCAGTAAACTTGCCGACCCGTATCGTCCCCTTCTGATGCTCGCTACCCGATTGAGCGGCATGCTCGAAGTCCAACTGCGCCACGCAAGCTCCTCTGAGTAACGGCCGGGCGGACGGCTGGGTCGATGAATGTAGCTTACGTGGCGATGACGCTGCCCCGGGCAATCCTTGCAGGACGCATCGACGCCCATTGAAGTACAAAATCCGCGTCAACGTTCAAAGAGGTGGCAGCATGCGAATACTGACCCAGCTTGGCGCTCGGGTTGAAGTGCTTGCCGCGACCCGCGTGGTAGATGAGGGGCGTGTTGATGGCGAGACGAGGCGAGCCCCTGACGGCCGAGAGCGGCAGCCTGCCGTCGACGAGGTTAGGCGGCGCGGCCGACTCAGCCGGTACCTGCCGCCGGGACAGCGGCGGATCGTGATCATGACCGGCTGGGGTGAGGGACCCGGAGATCGCCGGGAGCGCTCAGCGATGAGTGGCGAACTGAGCACTGCCGCGTTCCCGCCGGACTCCTGCATGGCGGCACGGCGCCATAAGCGAAGTCAGCATTGCGACGATCAGCCGCATCCGCCGAGAATCAAATCCACATGCCGCCGGCACGGACAGTCACAGCTTGCGACGGGCGCGCTGCTGGCCGACCGCGTGGGCGAATTGGCTACAGACCTTAGCTATTTATACATATGCGCCTGGTTTGACTGATAAGCTCTGGGTTCCCGGGAGTGAGACAGCAAAAGATGAACCCGTCCGGCATGTACCTTAAACAACATTTTGGGATGACTTGGGAGCAGCGTTCCGGCAGCGAGGGAGGGACGTGACCGGTGCGCATTCTCGTTGACCAGTCTGGGTATGACTTGCTAAATATTGGGGACGTGGCGATGTTGCAATCGTGTGTAGTGCGCTTGCAACAACAATGGCCAGGCGCTGAGATCATGGTCATCGCCCATTCACCCGATCGTCTTAGCCACTATTGCCCTGACGCCATTGCTATTGGGCCGACCCTTACTAAGGTACCTTGGTTTCGCTTTCTGCCCCGGAAGCTCCGGCTAGCTTCCGATCAGGGGTGGAGAATGGCGGCCCCGTATTTCTCGAACCGTATTCGTGTCGAGCGTAGGGTACCGGACCCACCCCGCACGGCGATCCAGGCGGTGCAGGCGGCTGATCTCGTCGTGGCCAGCGGCGGAGCCTATCTGACCGATACCTGGTGGTGGCATGCCATGGGCATACTGAGCCTGCTATCCCTGGCCCAGCGACTGAGCAAGCCGACCGCCATGTTTGGACAGGGCATCGGGCCGTTGCGACAGCGCGCGCTGCGCCTGCAGGCGGGGACCGTATTGCCGGGGCTGGCCGCCCTGAGCTTGCGGGAAGACCGCATCGGCCGGGACCTGGCGCTGGCTCTGGGGATTGCGCCGAGCATCGTGACGGCCGGCGGGGATGACTCTCTGGAGCTGATGAGCGGGACCAGCGTGGCCGACGGCCACGCGCTGGGTGCGAACCTGCGGGTCTCAGGCTATGCGGGCGTGGAACGCACGGTGGCAGCGGCAGTCATGGAGCTGGTACTGGAAGCCGCCGCAGAATTCTCTGCTCCGATCGTCGCCTTGCCTGTGTCGCGCTATCCGGCAGATGCAGACATCGTGGCGATCCGCGCGCTGCTCAGCCGGAAGCCCAGCCACACCGACATCGCGCTGGACGACCTCACGGCCCCGGAGGCCCTCGCCTCAGCCGCCGCCAGCTGTCGTGCCATCGTTACTGGTAGCTACCACGCGGCGGTGTTCGGCCTCGCGCAGGGCGTGCCTGCAGTGTGCTTGACCAAATCGGGTTATTACGACGCTAAGTTCGGCGGACTCCAGGCGCAGTTCCCCGGGGCGTGCTTCGTCGTTTCACTGGACACGTCCGACTACGCCGCCCGCATACGCGACACGATCCTGCAGGCGTGGGATTTGCCTGCTCCAGCACGTGCTCACGCCAGGGATACAGCGATGCGCCTGGGAAAGGCTGGGCGGGCCGCGTATGCGCAGTTTCGATACGCGGTTGAGGGCAGCATGACAGCCACTATCGACGTCAAAGGCTGATCAGATGACCGCATCCACGAACGGGCCTTGCGCTCCTGCGTCGGACGCGCGTGCCGGGTTCTTCCCAGCCCGGATGATGGAGATCGAGCTGACCGAGACGTTGCCGACCGTGGGCTACGACGGCCAGCGCCAGCGGGTGTGGGTGCTGGGAAGGCTGCACACCGAACCGGTCGGCGCCTGCATCCTCCACGTGGGCCGCGACGGGCTGGCCCCAGATCGGCTTGGCACGCTCCTCTGGCCGGAATTCAGCGCGCCGGTCAGGGCGCGCTTCGCCGCCGCAGGGCTCCCCGAGCCCGACGTGCTTACTTCTGACGGCCTGGAAGCGGACCCGGCCGCGTGGCCGTTCCTGCGGCAGCGTCAGGCGGTGCTGGCCGCCGCGCCTTTCATCAGCGTCGTGATCTGCACCCGTGACCGGCCTGACCAGCTAGAGGCCTGTCTGCGTGCTCTCGACCGGCAGGAGTATCCGCGGTTCGAGGTTGTTGTGGTGGACAACGCTCCCGCTACCGAAGCCGTCCGGGCCCTCATCAATGCCCGGCCGGGCGGCGCGTCGGTGCGTTACACGCGAGAGCCGCGCCCCGGGCTGTCGTGGGCCCGCAACAGCGGGATAGCGATCGCTTCCGGTCAGGTCATTGCCTTCCTCGATGATGACGAGGAACCTGACCGCCTATGGCTCACCGGGCTTGCGCGCGGCTTCGCGCGCGGCGATGACATCGGCTGTGTCACCGGCATGGTCCTGCCAGCCAGGCTGGACACGCTAGCCCAGGAGTTGTACGAGCAGCTCGGAGGTCTGTGCAAGGGCCGAGGCTTCTCGCCGGCGATCTTCTCCCGCGACGGCCCGCAAAGCCCGCTCTACCCGCTGCCGCCGTTCGGCGCTGGCGCCAACATGGCCTTCCGGCGGGAGGCCCTCGCGCGCATCGGTGGCTTCGATGTTGCCCTGGGAGCGGGTACGCCCACGTTGGCAGGGGAGGATACGCTCGCCCTGACTCTTGTGCTCCTTTCCGGATATCGCATCGCTTACGAGCCTGCCGCGCTGACGCGCCACCATCACCGTCGGGATCTGGACGGCCTCGGCCGCCAACTCCAGGGGTATCAGGTCGGTCTTACTGCTTACTACGCAGCCCTACTGCGGCACCGGCCTACCGTCCTGCCCGCGCTGCTGTGGCTAGCGCCCACGGCCGTCGGCTATCTTCGAGGGGCGGAGGTTGTGCATACTGCGGCGCCGGAGGACCTTCCGGCAGGGCTCAAGAGGCGGCGGCGTTGGGGTCTGCTCACGGGTCCCTGGGCGTACGTGAGGAGCGTACTTAGGCAGACCCGGGTGGCCAGCTTGGAGGCACGTCAGGTGTGAGTAGTACGGCAACGAGTATCGATATGCCCCGCCGGCTGGACTACTCGCTCAGCGCTGCCCTCTGCCACAAGCCATTGGGTCGATCCGAACGGCGGTCAGCGTGACCGTCGCCGAGGCCTCGCTGGGTGGGCGGCGAACGCCTTCTGGTAGGCGCGGGCGACATGCCAGTGGGGCCGCTTCATTTCTGTCGCCCAGCGTGGTGGCCGTCAGTGCCGCGACGGGCGTCCTGATCGTGGCGGCTGCTTATTCGGCCGGACGCCTTGGCCATGCCAATTCGCCGTGGGCGGATCGCACATACTGGCTCGGTCAAACTCTTATCCTGGCGCCCACGGCATTCCGGCTGCTCAGCCGGCGCTTCCTGGCCCGTAGCGAGACCGTGACCCTGATAACGGTTCTGACCATCGCAGAGTATCTTGCCATGGTCTGCTACAGTCCCAGCGCCTTTACCTACGCGGACGAGCTTGAGCACTGGCGCAGTACCGTGAATATCCTGCAGAGCGGCAGGCTCTTCACCGTCAACTACCTGTTGCCGATAGGCCCGCACTACCCTGGCCTGGAAGAAGCCACCGCGGCCCTTGTTTCCGCCACTGGACTTTCGGTCTTCACGTGCGGGCTGATCGTGGCGGGAATTGCTCATCTGCTGTTGGTCTACGTGCTGTACTGGCTGTTCCGGGAGGTAAGCGGCTCCTACCGGATTGCCGGTGTCGCCGTGCTGTGCTACGCGAGCAACTCGCTCTTCGCGTCGTTCGACTCGATGTTCGTCTATCAAACGCTCGCTCTGCTCTTCTTCGGGCTCACATTGGTGGCCGCCCGGCGACTGCCCTCACCCGGCGCGGCCGGACAGCGCGTCGGATGGTTCACCCTCGCCGTGCTGGCCATAGCCGCGACGGTGGTCACCCACCACGTCACCAGCTACGTGCTCGTAGCGACGCTGGTCGTCGTCACCGTGGCGGCCTTGGTGACCGGTAACTGGCGGACCGCGGGCTGGACGACCGTGCTGTCGATGCTGTCGGCGACGGCAGCAGTCGGCTGGCTGGCGTTTGCCGCCCCGCAAACATGGACTTACCTGCAGCCCTACGCCGATGGAGCGCTGCGGGGTCTGCGCCAGGCTTTCACCGGCGGGAACGCCGGGGCGCCGCCGGTATCAGGCCCATTGGGCAACCGGGTGCTGGGCGCTGCGGCCGTCCTGGCCATATCGGCGCTTCTGCCCGTCGGCTGGTGGCGGGTCTGGCGGCGGTACCGCCTCAAGTCCTGGGTCGTGGCCATGGCCGCCGGGTCGGCCTGCTGGTATGCCGTGGTCATCGTCCGGTTCGCGGTCGCGGATGGCAGCGAGCTGGCCGGGCGGGCGGAGACCTTCGTGTTCATGCCGACCGCCTTGATCCTCGCCCTGGGCCTGCGCCAGCTCGTCGTCACCACGGTGCGCTGGCGGGCGCGGGCCGTGTCCGCTGCAGCGTTGGTCGTAGTGCTGCTGCTCCTGTTTGACGGGCTGGCCAACGGCTGGCCCCCCTACTGGGAACGGCTACCAGGGCAGTATCTGGTCGCCGGGTTCGAGAGGTCGGTGGAACCCGAGGAGATTGCCGCCGCTACCTGGTCGCTGGCCGTACTGGGGCCGGGCAACCGGTTCGCGACCGATCTCGGGAGCTATCCGGTCCTGGGCAGCTACGGAGATCAGGACCCGCTTCGTGACGTCGCTTATCTGTATACCTCGCGGACGGTCGCTCGCGGAGCTTTGTCGCAGGCTGAGGCCCAATCGCTGCGCTACATCCTGGTTGACCAACGGCTGAGCCAGTCGCTGCCCGCCGCCGGTCAGTACTTTCCGGTCGACCCGAATGCCGGCAAATATACCCATCCGTTGCCAACGGCCGACCTAGACAAGTTCAACGACGCGTTCGGCGTCGACCGCATCTACGACTCCGGGAACATCGTGATCTACGAACTACTCGAGCCATAGGTGGTCCGCAGCCAGGCAGACCTTGGAGCCACCGCCGCGGTGGCCGTCCTGGCCTGCGCCGCGGCGGCCATGGGCGCTCCCGTCGCGGTGACCGCCGTGCTCGGGATCGTGTTGTTCGTCGCGCCTGGCTACCTGCTGGGTCAGCTGCTGTTCGGCTCCCATCTCGCCGGCTTGGAACGGATGGTCGTGGCCGCCGGGCTGGCGTTCTGCGTACCTGTGCTCGGCGGCCTGATTCTCTATGCGGCCGGGGTGCCGCTGCACCGGACCGCCTGGCTCGCCCTGCTAGCTGGAGCTACCCTGGCCGGCGATCTAGGCGTGTTCGTACGCCGCTTCCTAGGCCGAAACAGCGGAGCGCCGGCCCAGGAGGCCGGATCCCTGATCAAGTGGCCGGAGGCCTGGCGTCTGCCGACGAGGCATGCCGTGGCCTACGGCGCCGCCGTAGTCATCGCCGTGGGCGCGGTTGCGCTGGCCGGCGTGGGGGCAGTGCGGCAGCACTATGCTGGCTTCACCCAGTTGTGGCTGGTCCCCAAGGATCCTGATGCCCAGACCGCGAACCTCGGCGTCGCCAACTACGAGGGTCGGACGATACAGTACAAACTCGTTGTTTGGCACAATAAGCGCGTCGCCGCCACCTGGGAATTCAACCTCGCCAACGGCCGAGCCTGGCAACAGGCCACCCAGTTCAGCGACCGTTACACCATCACTGCCAAGCTGTACCGACTGCCCGACGCTTCCAGCGCCTACCGGTACGTCGTCATCCAGGGTGACAGGACCCCAAGCTCATGACCGACGCGCACGTCGGCGCTGACGCGACCGGGAGGAGAGCCCGCCCGCGCGCGGCCAAGCCGCGGCGGTCGCCGTGGGCAGCGGCCCAGACCACGTGGCGACTGCATCACGACCTGCTGAGCAACGCAAGCACCCTTGCCCTTACGACCGGTGTGACATCGCTGCTGGGGTTTGCCTACTGGGCGGCCGCTGCCCGGCTGTTCAGCCAGCAGGCAGTCGGGTACGGCGCGGCCGCCATATCGGCTATGACGCTGCTGGGCACGATCGGCATGCTCGGCATGGGCACCCTGCTCATCGGTGAGCTACCTCGCCGCAGGGGCCGTGCCGGCCTGGTGTCGGCCGCGCTGCTCACCTGCGCCCTCGGATCAATGGTGCTCGGGCTGGGGTTCGCCATCCTGGCCCCCCACTTCAGCAGGCATTTCGGACACGTCAGCGGCACCGCAGGCCAGGTAGCGCTGTTTGCGACCGGGGTGATCCTGACCGGGATGAGCCTGGTGCTGGACCAGGCCACCATCGGCCTGATGCGCGGAGGCCTGCAGCTGACCCGCAACACCATCTTCGCGGTCGCGAAGCTGCTGATCCTGCCCGCTACCGCGATCATCCTGCATACGCGGTTCGGCGTCGGTATCACTGCGGCCTGGGTAGCGGGCATCGCGCTGTCCATGGTCCTGCTGGCGATTCGGCTCCGGCTTTCCGGCACCCGGGTCTTGCCCCGGCCGGACTGGGGTGTCTTGCGCGGTCTCGGCAGGACGGCGCTGGCTCACAACTGGCTGAACCTCTCCCTCACCATACCGATGACCTTGATCCCGGTACTGGTCGTGGTGATCGTCGGACCTTCGGCCAACGCCGCCTTCTACGCCGCCTGGACGCTGGCCGCATTCCTGAAGATTGTGCCGACGCACCTGTCGACGGTCCTCTTCGCCGTCGCGGCAGCCGACCCTCAGGCGATCGCCCAGAAACTGCGCTTCACGTTGAAGCTATCGCTGGCGATCGGGCTGCCCGGCATGATTGTGCTAGGCCTCGGCGCTCACCTGGCCCTCAGCATGTTCGGCCCCGGCTACGCCCTCGCGGCCACGTTGCCCCTGGTGCTTCTGGTCATTGGTTACCTGCCGACCATCCCGAAGATGCAGTACATCGCCGTGTGCCGCGCGGCCGGCCAGATACCGCGCGCGGCCGCGGTCATGACCGCGGCCGCAGTCATGGAGGTGGCCGCCACGGTGGCAGGCGCGGCGTACGGCGGGCTGAAGGGGCTGTCGTTCGCACTGCTCGGCGTGTACCTCATCGAGGGTCTGGTTACTACGCCCCTGGTGATCCGCGCGGCCATGTGGCACGGTCGGCACCGGAAGGCTGACTCGTTGGCGCCCGCAGGAGTGCCCGAGGTGCCGTAGGAGTACGGACGTCTAGCCGGGAGCGTGGACGCCATCCCAGGCGCGGGTTCCGGCGAAGCCGGCCGATCACCGCGCCCGCCTGTGATACGGCTCGGCGCTACGACGGAACGCGGCAAAGGCCGAGGGACTGCTGAGGCGCCAGTCAGCGACGTGGACGGAGTCGAACCATACGAATCCGAGCAGGCCATAGAGACGTATGCCGGCGAACAGGTCGGCAATCTTGGCAGGCTGACCGGCGGCCGGGGCTACAGCCGTCTCACTGATGAGTATCGGGGCAGCGGTCAGCGCGCGCACGGCGACGATGGTCGGCCCGAACAAGGAAGCAAACGTCGATGACGAGTTGTAGTAGTAGCCGTCGATCCCCACCCAGGTCACGTACGATTTGCCGGGCCACCAAGGGCCCGGCCGCTGAACCCGTGGCGGCTGGTGAATAACGTTGATGGTCCACATCCAGGTCACATTCCGGGCCCCCTCTGCGCGGAACAGGTTCACGATGTGCCGCCAGGCGGCCACGAACGCCGCCGGGGAGGTGTGCTGGTAACTCCAGGAATACCAGTAGCCGTTCATCTCGTGGCCGAAGCCCATGACGACCGAGCGGTCGTAAGCGCGGACCGCCTGAGCGAAGGCGCTCAGGTAGGCGTCATACCGCCCGGAAGCAATCGCGCGGATGCTGACCCCCGACGGGTCCATCTGGATGAGCGGCACGGCACCTTCTCTGGCCACGGACGCAGCGAACCCCGCCTGGAACGGCTCGAACCACCCGCTGTAATAGGAAACCAGGTTGGGCTTGACTCCGGTGGCCGTCGAGAACGCCGTCACCCCCGCGTAGGACTTGGGGACTCCGTCGGAATAGAGCCCGATGTAGGAATCGGGAGCTGTCGGGAGAGCGAAGCGCCCGGATTGTGTCGCAGGCGCGCGCCGTCCTGGGTCCGCCATGCGCGGTACCGCGAAGATCAGGACGACGACCACCGCTGCCCCCACGGCGCCGATCGCCACGGCCCGCCGCAGCCAGCGGCGACGCGGAGAGGTTCGGGATCTCTGCGAGCGCTGGCGGTGCAGGCCAGTGCGCTCAGTGTTAGCGGAAACCGTCCTGCCTCCTGCCCGTGTGTCGCTGCCTGGGCGCAATCTGGCGTGGTCGCCCGTTCAAGACCCTGGCCTGCTAAACGTGCCTGCGCCCGTACGGAACGCATCGATAGCCGCGGGGCTGTTGATGCCGAACTGCTGGCCGACGGAGTTAGTGGAGTCGAACCACACGAACCCGAGCAGCCCGTAGGAGTGGATGCCGGTGAACAGATCGGTGATCTTTCCCGGCTGTCCCGAGGCAGGCACCGCGCCCGTCTCGGCGATCAGTATCGGGTCGTCGGTCAGGTGACGCACGGCAGTGATGGTTGGACCGAAGAGCGGGGCGAATTTCCAGGATTGCTTGAGGTAGTAGCCATCGATTCCGACCCAGGTCACGTAGGAACTGCCGGGCCACCACTGGGTCGGCCGCGGGATGCTGCCGCCGTGCGCGTCATTGATGATGTTGACCGTCCACAGCCAGGTCACGTTATGGGCTCCCAGCGCCCGGAACAGCTCAACGATGTGCCGCCAGGCGGCCACGAACACCCTCGGGGAGGTGTGCTGGTAACCCCAGGAATACCAGCTGCCGTTCATCTCATGACCGAAGCTCAGGATGACGGGATGACCATAGGCGTGGACCGCCTCAGCGTAGGAACTCAGGTAGGCGTCGTACCGCCCGGAAGCTATCCCGGTGACGCTGATGTTGTCGGGATCCATCTGCACCAGCGGCACCGCGCCGTTGCTGGCCGCCGTATTGGCGAATCTCGTGGGGAACGGCACAAACCAGCCGCTGTAGTACATGATGATGTCCGGCTTGGTCCCGGTAGCCCTCGTGAACGCGGTCACTCCGGTGTATGTGTCGGGCGCGCCTCGTGTGTATACCCCGAGGTAGGAACTGGATGAAGGCGGGAGATCGACTGGCAACGGCCCGGTATGGTCCGAGGACTTGTTGTAGACGACGACACCGAGCGCAATCGCACCCGCGGCAACGACTGCCGCCAAAACTCTGAGGAGTCGCCGGGACCTGCCCGTCTTCTGCCTTCTCTTGCCGTGGTGAGTCATCAGGTGGCTCTTTCTATGACCTGGACGCGCCTCCAGACGCCCTTGCCGGGCGTCAGCAAGGGCGCGAGCATGTAGAGCTGCACTCCGGCTAGGACCTCAGTCACCCAGTACGGATGCCACCCGTACTGGTGGACTCGCAGCGCCAGGCCGGACCACAGGAGCACCTGGACGATGACGATCCAGCTGCACAGGATCCGGTTCACGATCACGGGGACCTGTCCTCCGTCGGGCGAGGCACCGGTCGGAACCCACTCGGCGACACGATCCCGGATGGCGTACCAGATGGCATAGACGTGACAGCATGAGTTGATCATGCATACCCGGTAGATCGTGGGCCGCCAGCCGCGGCTCAGCAGCGGGAAGGCGAACAGCGTCGCCGCGAGCGCGGGCACGATTACCAGGTAGTTGTGCGGGAAGACCCGCTCCGGATAGAACCAGATCATCGTCAGCGTCGGGAACGGCGCGGTGAGCAGCAGCGCGGCCGACGCCATGTAGTAGAGGAACGCGGCCCAGAAGGCAGCCCGCTGCCGCCAGTCGAACGGCGCCTCCCGGAAATGCTTCTCGATCATCAGCATCATCGAGGAACGGCACCACCGGACCTGCTGATTGGCCAGGGAGGGGAAGTCGGTGGGCGCCACTCCCTTGGCCAGGCACAGCGGCAGGTAGCGGGTCTCGTATCCGGCCCACCATAGTTTCACCCCGGAGTGCACGTCCTCGCCGATTGGTACCTGCGCGAAGCCGCCCGCGGCGACCACGGCGGCGCGGCGGTACACCAGGTTGGTGCCCGCGCAGATCGCGGCCTTGTAGCGGTCCCGGGCCGGCTGGATGAAGTGGAAGAAGATCTCCTGGAGGGTGCCCGCGTAGCGCTGGATGTAAGAGAAAGCCCGGTTGGTGACGTCGAAGAACTGCGCCGTCTGGACGATCCCGATCTTTGGGTCAGAGAAGTAGGGCATGGTCTCGTAGAGGAACTCCGGGCGCACTGCGAAGTCGGCGTCGATGACGGCGATGAAGTCTCCGTCACTGATACCGAGGGCATGGGTGAGGTTGCCGGCCTTCTTCATCTCGCCCGGGTTGGGGCGCACGACGTACCGGAAGCCGTACTGATCGGCCAGGCCACGAACTTGCTCCCGGACCGAGTCATCGAGCGCGTACACGGTCTTCCGGCCGCCCCACCGCATCGCGCTCACGTAACGGAAGGTGTTGTCCAGCACCGCCAGCGGCTCGCCACAGCTGGGCAGGAACACGTCCACGGTCTCGCCGTGCTCCCGGTAGGAGGCCACGATGGCCTGGTGCTCGGCGAGCGTCAGCCGCGGAGGCCCGATCCGCAGCCAGAAGTTGACCGCGATCGGCGGGACCATGACCATGAGCAGCAGCCACATCAGCGGGGCGACCGCCCAGGCGTGCTGGGCCACACGCACGTACCCGTACAGGACGCCGAGCGACGCGATCAACAGCCACACGAACACCCAGCGCCGCGATCTGCCGAAGTACCCGTACTTTTCCTGGTCATCGGGCGGAGCGGGCAGGTACATTCCCGGCGGCTGCCGCACGGCGGCTGACGGCTCAGCGACGGACATGATTCCCTCCGGGCTCGGGGAGCCGTGAGGCCCAGATGGTGAACCGGCCGGCGCTGGCCAGGATGGAGTAATCACCCGCGTGGCGCATGTCCGCGGTGATCTGCCGGTCGATGCCCGCTGTGTCCCCGAAGTCGAGGATCACGAGGGCGAAGTAGTGGCTGTCGATCGCGGCCCGGTAGGAGGGAGCTCCCGGAGCGGCCCCTGGATAGCTGAAGTAGTAGGTGCTGGACCACCGCGGCCAGGGAACCTCAGCGCGCAGGTAGTAGGCCTCGACGTCATAGTCCTCGGCCAGGTAACGGCCCGGGTGGGCCCGGACCGCCGAGCGCAGGACGTTGACCGCATCCGCGGAGTTCGCCCACACCTTGTAGAGGGCGGCCGCCTGCCCCATCGAGCCGAACAGCGTCGACGCGGCGATGGGCAGGGCCATGACCGCGACCCATCCCCGGCCCGGATCGACTCTGCTCAGGCGCGCCATCGCGTAGCCAGCCGCGATCGCCGCGAACCAGGCGCCGAATACCACGTGCTTCTGCAGGCCGACTGTCGTGTGCAATCTGGCTTGCGCGGCCGGGGCGAGCAAGGCGACGGCGGCCAGGACGGCAGGCAAGAGCTTCGCGCGTGCTTCACTGCGGCTGGCCAGTACCGCGCCGAGTACCGCGAGGACCAGGACCAGGCTGGTCCACACGTACGCGCGCTGCAGGATGGTCGTCACCGCCACGTCCGACTGAGGACGGTCCAGGGTGCTCGTCCTGATGCCCAGCCGGTAGTCCCGCCCGCCCGCGGCAACGGCCGCGAGGATCAGGATGAACCATGAGCATCCCACCGTAAGGCCCGCCGACAGCCATGCGCCGCCGCCGCGGCGCTGCCATACGGCCAGGGCCACGACGACCAGCACCACCGGGGTAAGCAAGACGGTTGCGTACTTCACGGCGTCGGCGACGGCCAGGACGGCGCCGGCGGAAATAAGCAGGGCGGTCCGGACCCAGAACTGACAGCCGACCGACCGGACGCCCAGCCACGCCGCGAGGGCCAGCAGGAGCAGAGCCATCGCGTCATAGGTGGCGAACGCGCCCAGGAACTGAGTGCCAGCGAGAGTGGCGAACAGCGCTGCCGCCAGCAGGGCGGCCCGCCGTCCGTAGAGTCGGGCGGTGGTGGCCCACAGCAGGCTCGTGACCCCCAGCATGAAGCACAACGACAGGATCCGTGCGGCGGCCAGGCCTCCGATGCTGTCGGCGAGCGCGCCGAGGGGCGGGTAGAGGACCGGTGCCCCGGAAAAGTACGAGGGGAAGTTGGGGATCGGCGTTCCGTGCAGCCACCGAGCCCATTCCAGGTGCCCGGCCCGTAGGTACAGGCCCTCGTCCTGAAACGCCGTGTTAGACCACACCAGTCGCGACGACAGGGCCGCCTGGACGGCCAGGACGGCCGCCAGCGGCCACCACCCGGGGTCCGCCCACACGCGCCGACTAGGCCCGCGTGCGGCGCCCAGCACCCGGCTGGGAGATGACTCGGTGCGATCTCGCAGGTCGGGTGCGGTCACCCCGGGCAGGGGCGGTGCCGATACGCTGCTCACCAGCATCGGCGCGGCAGGCACCGGCGCGGTGGGCGACTCCAGCGTGTCGAGCGCGCTCTCTGCCTGCGCCCCAGGATCGGGGGTACCCGCCGTCACCGGCAGGTCCTGCCAATCCGTGGGCACCGGGTCGTGTGCAGCGCTCACAGGGGCGGCTCACAACCCAGTGATGCGGCCAGATCTGCTTCCAGACCGGAAGCCCCTGCCGCCTGCGGGATCGTTATGCCGTGACTCATAGCTAGCCGCACCCCGCTTGTGATCAAGCACGTGCCAGGGTGTCTCCGCTCCCCAACGCCACCCACGGACTGTACTGGCGGCATCACGTGCCGTGGCGATACCCCCCCGGTAGGAATACCGCATCTAAGAACCTACAGTCCCGTTCTGCGTGAGCAAAGGCGATTGGCCATTTTCCGGTCGCATGGTGGCGGTTGCCGCCACTCGGGCATGGATCGCCCGGCCTAGGAACCGGTCCTCGCCAGATGCAGTCCGTCTACGCCCAGCCGGAACGCCGCTACGGCCAGCGGGTTGTCTTCGATGTGCCAGTCCTTGTGCAGGTAGGCCGGCTCCGGGTCGCCCGGCGGCACGGTCTGGTGGACCTGGTCTTTGTCGAACCACACCAGACCGAGCGTCCGGTATGTAGTCATCCCGTGGAACAGGTCGAGGATGTTGGCGACCTGGTTGGCGTCGCGTGCCACGGCGGTCTCGGACAGCAGAATCGGCCTGTTGGTGAATGCCTGCACCTGACGAATGGTCGGGGCGAAAACGCTCTTGAAGGTATCGGATGGCTGGTTGTAATAGCCGTCGATGCCGACCCAGTTGACGTAGCTGTTCCCGGGCCACCAGGACGACAGGACCGGACCGGTACCAGGCTGATCCGCCTGGATCGTCCACAGCCAGGTGACGTTGTAGGCGCCCTGCTCGTGGAACAGCGTCACGATGTGCCGCCACGCCCTCACGAACGTGGACGCCGGGGTATGCGTGTAGCCCCACGAGTACCACGAGGCGTTCATCTCGTGTCCGAAGCCGATAACAACCGGGTGACCGTAATCCTGGACGCTTTCAGCGTATGAACGAAGGTATTCGTCGTAGGCGCCCGAGGCGACCGCCGACATGGAGGCAAGGGTGGGATCGATTTGCACGAACGGGACGTAGCCGTGGCGGTGCATGCTGTCGGCCATCGATACCGAGAAAGGCTGTGCCCAGCCGCTGTAGAGCCCGACGAGGTTCGGCTCCTTGCCCGCGGCCTGGGCGAATTCCTCGATCGGCCCGTAGGAAGGCGGTGACCCGTCTTCAAAGACGCCCAGCCAGGACTCCGGGGTGGCCGGGAGCGGCGCGTGCACGGCAGGAGGGTTGGACGGAAGGTAGGTGAAGCGGGCCCCGGTGAAGCCAACGGCGACCGCGGCGATCACGAACGCCAGGAGCATGACGATACGCGGTCTCATGCGGCCTTTTCCCCGGGAAGGACCACGCGGCTTACCACGGCGAGGTTAAGCAGGCCGAAGAGCAACAGCACCGTGAACTGCAAAGATCCCAGGGCCACCGTCCGCCAGGCGGCCAGCACCAGCCAGAGCAGGGCCGCGCCGCCACTCCACCAGGTGACGCCCATGCGGAACCGCCGCAGCGAGCTTCCTGGTGTCCGGGTGGGATGCCAGCCCATCGACTTACCCCGGGCTCCGTCCCATATGGCGAAGACGTGGGCCCAGCCGCGGGCGATCCCCAGGGGCCAGACCGACGGCCCGTAGCCGGAGCGGTGCCACAGCGGATAGAGCACGAACCCGGTAAGCATCGCCGGGATCAGGATGACGAAGTTCCGCAACCGGATCTGGCCGGGGAGGAAGGCGAGCATGATGATGGGGATGATGGGCCCGAAGAAGATCAGCAGGGCCGTGTAGGCGTAATAGAAGAAGCCGGAAATGTAGGCCAGCCGGGCCGGAATCCGCATCGGCACCGACCACAGCCGACGGGAAAATACAATGCCCACGTTCCCGGAGCACCAGCGGTATTGCTGCCGCACGAACGCGTCAAGGTTGTCGGGACAGATCCCGGTCGACAGGTTGACGGGCAGGTAGACCATGGACCAGCCGTTCCGGCGCACGTCAAGTCCGGTGTGCACGTCCTCGGCGTAGGGGATGAGCGTCGGGCCGCCCTGCGGCTCCAGCGCCGTCCGCCGGTAGACGGCGGAGGTCCCGCAGCAGATGGCAGCGTCGAACCGGTCGCGGGCCACCTGAACCGTCCGGTAGAACACCTCCTGGATCGGGCCCGCGGCCCTCTCGACCCACGTCTGCGGGGCGCTGCTCCGGAAGAACTGGGGCGTCTGCACGATCGCGATCGCGGGATCGTCCATATAGGGGAGCGTCTCGGCCAGGAAGTCGCGGCGCGGCGCGAAGTCGGCGTCCAGGATGACCAGGAACTCGGCGCTGGTGCGCGCGAAGGCGTACCGCAGGTTGCCGGCCTTCTTATAGGCGGGCCGGTCGGGCCGGCGGATGTAGCTGAAGCCGAAGGACTCCGCCACCGAGCGCGCCTCGTCGGTCGGCCCGTCGTCCAGGACGTAGGC